>Ga0193705_1000054_pt1 | contig 23358 bp, 20 predicted proteins | sample U3m2metaG_FD_143045 | JGI IMG/M metagenome (GOLD analysis project Ga0193705, IMG submission 143045) | Soil microbial communities from a riparian zone of the East river system, Colorado, United States - U3m2 | ecosystem: Environmental > Terrestrial > Soil > Riparian zone | place: USA: East River... | reverse complement strand
TACCTACGGAGGGAGCTCGCGGTATGGCCTGGTGGCGCTGGCCTCGAGTCTGGATCAGCCTGGCCCCTGTGCACGTACGGTCCTCGACGCGGCATTGCTGCACCAGGTGATCGCTGGCCACGACCCGTGCGATTCCACGTCAATCGATCAACCGGTGCCTGACGTGGTAGGCGCGGCGCGCTCTGCTGACATTGCAGGAATGAAGGTCGGTGTGGTTAGCGAACTTGGCGGCGAGGGCTATGCACCCGGCGTAGAGCAGCGCTTCCACGAGGCTGTCGAACTGCTGGCATCGCTGGGCGCAGAGATAATCGAGGTTTCTTGCCCGCACTTCGTCTATGCCCTGCCGGCGTACTACTTGATCTTGCCTGCCGAGTGCTCATCCAACCTGGCAAAGTTCGACGGCATGCGATTCGGGCTGCGGGTGGGTGATGACGGCGTTGCGAGTGCCGAGCAGGTGATGGCCGCGACGAGGGAAGCGGGTTTTGGCGCTGAAGTCAAGCGACGAATCATCATCGGTACTTATGCGCTTTCCAGCGGCTACTACGAGGCCTACTACGGCCAGGCGCAGAAGGTCAGGACCCTGATCTCGCGGGATTTCGACAAGGCGTTCTCGGACGTGGATGTGCTGATCTCGCCGTCAACGCCGATCACCGCCTTCAAGATCGGAGAGAAGGTGGACGACCCGCTGGCCATGTACATGAACGACCTCTGCACGATTCCGTCCAATCTCGCAGGTAACGCCAGCGCATCCTTCCCGGTCGGCCTGGCCCCAGAGGACGGGTTGCCGGTGGGCCTGCAAGTCATGGCGCCGCCGCTCGCCGATCACCGGCTGTATCGCGTCGGCGCTGCGCTGGAAGCCGCGCTGGAGTCGGCGTGGGGTGCACCGCTGCTGGACCGCCTTCCGGAGCGGGGAGCGGCGCGATGACGGTGTTGCCCTATGAGGAGGCGCTGGCCGCGTACGACCCAGTGCTGGGGCTTGAGGTACACGTCGAACTCAACACGACCTCGAAGATGTTCTGCGGCTGTTCGACGGCGTTCGGCGCGGAGCCGAACACCCAGGTCTGTCCGGTCTGTCTGGGTCTGCCCGGCTCGCTGCCGGTCGTGAACGCGAAGGCGGTCGAGTCGGCTATGAGAATCGGGCTGGCGCTGAACTGCAAGATTGCCGAGTGGTGCCGCTTTTCCCGCAAGAACTACTTCTACCCGGACATGCCGAAGAACTACCAGATCTCTCAGTACGACGAACCAATCGCCTACGACGGCTGGACTGAGGTGGTCCTGGACGGTGAGAGCTTTCGGATCGACATTGAGCGGGCCCACATGGAGGAGGACACCGGCAAGTCGCTGCATGTGGGTGGTGCAACGGGCCGCATCCACGGCGCCGACTACTCCCTGCTGGATTACAACAGGTCCGGGGTTCCGCTGATCGAGATCGTCACGAAGCCGATCGAAGGCACGGGCGCAAAGGCCCCTGAGGTGGCGCGGGCGTATGTGACCATGCTTCGCGATCTGCTCCGCGCGCTCGGCGTCTCCGATGTCCGGATGGAGCAGGGTTCGCTGCGTTGCGACGCCAACGTCTCGCTACGGCCGATCGGTACGTCGACCCTTGGCACCCGTACCGAGACCAAGAACGTCAACTCGCTGCGGAGTGTCGAGCGAGCGCTGCGGTACGAGATCACCCGACAGGCGGCCGTGCTGGCCAGCGGCGGCAGGGTCATCCAGGAGACGCGGCACTGGCACGAGGACTCCGGTAGGACGACAGCCGGACGGAGCAAGGAGACCGCGGAGGACTACCGCTACTTTCCGGAGCCGGACCTAGTGCCGATAGCGCCGAGCCGCGACTGGGTCGAGCAACTCCGTGCCACCTTGCCGGAGCCTCCCGCGGCAAGGCTCGAGCGGGTGAGCGCGGAATGGGGTTTCTCCGAACTGGAGATGCGGGATGTCGTCAGTGCCGGCGCTGTCAACGCGATCGAGGCAACTGTCGCGGCCGGTGCCTCGCCGCAGTCAGCCCGGAAGTGGTGGCTCACCGAGGTTGCGCGGCGTGCGAACGAAGCTGGAGTTGATCTTGAGGAAGTTGGGATCAGCCCGCAGCAGGTGGCCGAGATCCAAGCCTTGGTCGAGAAGGGAACGATCAACGACAGGCTGGCGCGGCAGGTGTTCGAAGGCGTGATCGCCGGTGAAGGCTCCCCGGCCGAGGTGGTGGCTGCCCGCCAGCTGGCGATCGTCTCTGACGAGGGTGCGCTGGCTGCGGCCGTGAATGAGGCGATCAACGCAAACCCTGACATCGTCGACAAGATCAAGAGCGGCAAGGTGCAGGCAGCCGGTGCGCTGATCGGGTCGGTGATGAAGCAGATGCGCGGGCAGGCTGATGCGGCCCGGATTCGTGAGTTGATCTTGGAGAAGTTAAGCTGACTATTTTTGGTCTTGCTGCTCGCGCATCGCGCTGTATCTGATTGCTCGCTCCGCTCGCTGCGATGTTCGCTGGGTTGCCACCGTCTTCGTCGTCGCTCGCGAAGGGAAGGACGCCTCCGCTCGCTCCTCCTCCAGATCGGCGGCGCGAACATCGAGAATCCGACGTCGTCGTCGCTCTTCGCGAACGAAAAGCGCGTTCGCTCATCGTTTCTCCGATCGTCGGCGCGCGATTGCCGACGCTCGCAGCCTGCGCCGACTCGATGACGCTAGGGGTTGACGGCGAGGAACAGGAACGCAGCCAGCAGAACCAGGTGAACTGCCCCCTGCAGCCGCGTTGCCCGTCCCGGAACCACGGTGAGGATGGCAACGACCACCGTCACCGCCAGCAACACCATCTGGGTGGCATCGAGTCCGAGCAGCAGCGGCCCTTCAAGCCAGATCGAGGCGACGGCGATGGCCGGGATGGTCAGCCCGATGCTGGCCATCGCAGAGCCGAAGGCGAGGTTGAGGCTGGTCTGGATTCGGTCGCGACGTGCAGCCCGTCCCGCAGCGAGCGTCTCGGGCAGCAACACCAGCAGCGCGATCACCACGCCAACAAATGACGGAGGAAACCCGACCGCGGCGACGCCGGCTTTGATCGCTGGTGTCTCGACCTTGGCCAGGCCAACGACGGCGACCAGTGCCAGCAGGAGCAGACCGAGGCTAGCCAATGCAGCGCGACTGCTGGGTGGGTCGGCGTGCTCCTCGGCCTCCACGACTTCGCCGGCGGAAGTCAGCGGGAGGAAGAAGTCTCGGTGCCGAACCGTCTGTGTGATGATGAAGATGGTGTACAGGGCCAGCGAGGCGATCGCTGCAAAGGCGAGCTGCGCCGAAGTGAATTCCGGCCCGGGGTGACCGGTCGTGAAGGTCGGCAGCACCAAGCTCAAGGTGGCCAACGTGGTGACGATGGCCAGCGCCGCGCCGGTCCCTTCTGCGTTGAACATCGTGAGGTGGAAGCGCACTCCACCGATCAGTAGTGCGATACCAACGATGCCGTTGCATGTGATCATGACCGCCGCGAACACCGTGTCGCGGGCCAATGAGGCACTCCCCGGCCCGCCGGCGATCATCAGCGTCACGATCAGCGCCACCTCGATGATCGTGACCGCGACCGCCAGCACCAGTGATCCGAATGGCTCACCGACGCGATGGGCAACGACCTCTGCATGATTCACGGCGGCCAGGACTGCGCCCGCCAGCGCGAAAGCCACGACAGCCTGGACGATGACGCCGATCTCGCGACCCCAGGTGAACGCCAGCAGCACCGCCGCGAGGATGGGGACAACCACCGTCCACGAGAAGATCTTGCTCCGAGGCGTTGCCGTCATGGAGCCAGGTTGGCACAGCAGCTTCGCCAGAACCGACAACTGCGCGTCAGTTGGGCTGATTCCCGCTACGGCCGCGCGCAGTCAAGGGCAGCAGAAACTGTCTGAGCCTCCCAATACTGTGCAGTCATGGATTTCAAACTCGAACTCATCGGTGTGCCGGTCAGCGATGTGGACCGCGCCAAAGCCTTCTACGTCGATCAGGCTGGTTTCATCCTCGACCACGATCACACTGTGAGTGATGACATCCGCTTCGTGCAGCTGACCCCGCCAGGCTCCGCGTGCTCGATTGCCTTCGGCAAGGGGCTGACGCACCTTGCGCCGGGAGCGCTCGACAACCTCCAGGTCGTCGTGAGCGACATTGACCAAGCGAGGGCGGAACTGGCCGGACGGGGTGTGGAGGTGAGCGATGTCGAGGTCCTCCCCTGGGGGTCGTTCGTGTCGTTCCAGGATCCTGACGGAAACCGATGGGCAGTGCAGCAAGTGCCTGATTACGCCTAGCGGCAAACCAGCGAACATCGCCGCGCGCGGCAGCGAGCAATCAGGCAGCGGATCGCGCGCCGCCGTGCTGAGGAGGAGCGAGCCGACACGCTTTCCGTCGGCGAGCGACGAGGAAGTAGGCGGCCTCCCGGCGCGATCCGCAGCGAGCGGAGCGAGCAATGAAGCAGAACGGTGAGCGGCGCATAGGAAGCGCGCTCGGCGGCTCCGGCGACATCAATGAGGGCTGGACGGGCTGGGCCCCGCTAGCGGTCGCTGTCAGGCGCCTCCGTTCGGGCGCCGCCTCACAGACAGGAAGATCAGTAGCAGTCCGACAACCAGACAGAGCAGTCCGATGGCGAGCCAGGTAGAGCTGCCCGTCATGAAGCTTCCCTTGATGAAGCCGGCACCCTGTCCGATCCAAACGCCACCGACCAGGACGGCGAGTCCGCCGATGATCAAGCCGGCCGTACGCGCGGCCCTGGACCTCATCTGAAGCTCATCGCTATCGGGTGATTCGGAACAGGCGGTCGTCGTCAGATGCGGGATCACCTCTGCCGTCGGTGTTGGAGTTGCTCAGCAGCAGGCTGTTACCGTCGACGGCAACCGCCACAGTCCGCAGCCGGCCGTAGTCTCCCCGGAAATGTGCGATCGGATCGCCCGTCTTGGTGCCGTCAAGCGGAATCTGCCAGAGCCGTTCCCCACGCAGTCCCGCCATCCACAGATCGCCCTGCCAATAGGCCAACCCCGACGGTGAGGCGTCACGCGTGCGCCAGACGACTTTGGGATTGGTCATGCCTCGCACGTTGCCAGAGCCCTCGACATCAGGCCATCCGTAGTTGGCCCCTTCTTTGATCAAGTTCAGCTCGTCCCAGGTTTGCTGACCGAACTCGCTGGCCCACAGTCGACCGTTATCGTCGAAAGCTAGCCCTTGGACGTTGCGATGGCCGTAGCTGAAGACCTCATTGTTGAATGGGTTGCCGGGCGCGGGTCTGCCGTCGAGTCTGAGTCTGAGAATCTTCCCGCCGAGCGAGTCCTTGTCTTGTGCCAGGCGTCCACTTCCGCTTTCGCCGGTGCCGACGTACAGATAACCGTCCGGCCCAATCACGAGCCGGCCGCCGTTATGGATAAAACCCTTGGGAATGCCGCGGAGAATGACTTTCGGCGCGCCGAGCTTGCGGCCGTCCCAGCTCATCGAGACGACCCGATTGTCCTTCGCGGCGGTGTAGTACGCGAAGACAGTCTTTTCGTTCTCAGCGATGGCCAGGCCAAGGAGGCCGCCCTCACCAGCCGGATCTGCTTCGTCGATGGTCCGGACCGGTGACGTCGAGCCGTTTTCGACCCGGACGATCTTCCTGGCGTCCCGTTCACTGATCAGGAAGCTGCCATCCTTGAGCGGCACGAGACCCCAAGGCGCCTCGAGATCTGCGGCAACTTCCCGCGCGCGAGGATCACCGCGCGACTGGACAGTGCTGGGAGATGGGCTGCTGGAATCTGGACTGCTGGAATTTGGGCTTGACGGCGGCGCTGAGCTAGCGGGTGTTTGCCCGGCGGTACGGGTCTCAGGGCTGGGTTCGGTAGCCGGGTTGGTACAGCCGGTGACCACAAGGAGCGCACCACAGGCAGCTACCAAACGCGAGCGGCGCACCCGATGCCTCATCGACATCGATGGTGCGCGCACGTCCAAAGTCTCGCCCGCGGCCCAAACAGCTCTCACGTCCGCAGATCAGCCGAGTTCAAGATCTCGATCGCTTCCGGCTCGCCGACCAGCTTGATCTCAGCCACGCTGGTCCGGCCGTGGGCGTACAACATCAGCTCGCTCGGCGCGCCGACCAAAGTGACGATCGAGGCACCACTCACGGCCCTGATCGTTTCCGGTGCACCGTCTGCAGCTGCGGACCCGAGGCGCTCGAGGACGACTCCAACCTGGACCCGACGGAACCACGCTCGACCCAACAGCTTGAGCCGGCGCCACATCCATTCCTCGACGTCCTCGCCGAGCTGCCGCGAGGTCTGCGGCGAGTCCCCGGCCCGGCGCACGTCTTCATGGTGGATGAAGAACTCGGTGGTGTTGGCGCCCTCGTCGACGCCTGGAATCGCGAAGATCGAGAATCGCGCCGGGCCTCTACGTACCCGATCGACGAGTTCGGAGAATTCCCACCGCTGTTTGATTTCGCCCATCCGGCGCTCGTACAAACTCGACAGCGGTTTTGCAACAATGCCGCTGGCCCCAATTGGATCAGTTTCGCGGACCCACAGGTGCGCGGCCAGATCATGCGTGTCCCAGCCTTCGCACAAAGTGGGTGCGTGCGGACCGACCTTGTCGAGCAGGTCGCACAACTCAGCCCGCTCGGACCTGGCAAACGTCACGAGCGACCATCGTACCCGGCACCGGGCAGGCACCCTCTGCACGGTCAATGGCGCCAGGGTTAGGTGGCTCAAAGCCCGCTACGCGGCGACAGATACCTCCACTGGCCGGAAAGTTGGTGACCGGTAGTAGGCGGTGTTGGAACAATGGGCGCGTGACCGACCCAGAGCCGGCCGTCGCCGGCAGCATGCTTGACCCGGAGGTCGCCGCGCTTCTCAAGCGCGACGCCGCCGGCTTGGTTACGGCCGTCATCCAAGAAGACAGCACTGGAGAGGTCCTGATGGTGGGCTGGATGGACGACGTGGCCCTGAACCAGACCCTGACCACGGGGCGCTCCACCTTCTTCTCGCGCAGTCGGGGAGAGTACTGGGTGAAGGGTGAGACCAGTGGCCACCGGCAGTGGGTCCGCGAGGTGCGGCTGGACTGCGACGGCGACACCGTCCTGATCAAGGTTCATCAGGAAGGCGGTGCCTGTCACACCGGTGACCGGACCTGCTTCGACCGGCGCCGGCTGTCGGCCGTCGTCGTTGATCACAGCGAGGATCCGGGGCGGTGAGCGAGCTTTCGCCGACTCTGGAGGAGTTCCGCAAGCTGGCCGTGGAGCGTCGGGTTATCCCTGTGTATCGCCGGCTGCTTGCCGATGCCGAGACGGCGATCGGGCTCTATCGCAAGCTGGCTCGGAACCGCGCGGGCAGCTACCTGCTCGAATCGGCTGAGCAGGGCGTATGGTCTCGCTACTCCTTCGTGGGGGTCCGGGCAGCTGCCACGCTGACCGAGCAGAATGGCCAGGCCATTTGGCTAGGGCATGCCCCGGTCGGTCTGCCGACCGGTGGAGACCCATTAATCGCCGTACGCGAGACGCTGCGGCTGCTGCACACCCCGCACGGAGAGGGGCTGCCGCCCTTCACCTCCGGCCTGGTTGGTTATCTCAGCTACGACGCGGTACGCCGGGTGGAGCGACTGCCTGATTCCTGTGTCGACGATCTGAACATTCCCGAGCTCGCCTTCCTGCTGGCATCCGACCTCGCCGTGCTGGATCACCACAACGGCGAGGTATGGCTGGTCGCGAACGCCATCAACTTCGACAACACCGACGAGCGCGTCGATGAGGCATACGCCGACGCCGCGGCTCGGGTTGAGTCCATGACCGAGCTGCTGATCCAGCCCACGCCTGCAGGCGTGGTAGCGGCCAGCTTCGATCAGACTGCCCTTCCAATCCGGCGCCAGCGCACGCCTCAGGAGTACCAGCGGGCCGTCAGTTCTGCGGTCGAGGAGATCAAGGCGGGTGAGGCGTTCCAGATCGTCGTCAGCCAGCGCTTCGAAGTCGACACCACTGCTGATGCGCTCGACATCTACCGCGTGCTTCGCCTGACGAACCCGAGTCCGTACATGTACCTCCTCAGACTCGACGGCTTTGACATCATTGGGTCCTCCCCAGAGGCACTGGTCACCGTCACAGGACCTACAGCGGTCACCCATCCCATCGCCGGCTCCAAGCCTCGTGGTGCGACCCCGGCCGAGGATGCCGCCCTGGAGGCGGAGTTGCTCGCGGACCCGAAGGAACGTGCCGAGCACGTGATGCTGGTCGATCTGGGCCGCAACGATCTGGGTCGAGTCTGCGAGCCGGGCACCGTAGAGGTCGTGGAGTTCATGGAGGTGCGCCGCTACAGCCACATCATGCATCTGGAGTCGACGGTCACCGGCACAATTGCGGCGGACTGCACCGCACTCGATGTTGTCCTGGCAGCCTTTCCGGCGGGGACGCTGTCCGGAGCACCCAAGGTGCGTGCAATGGAGATCATCGACGAGCTCGAGGTCTCGCGCCGTGGCCTCTACGGCGGAGTCGTTGGCTATCTGGACTTTGCCGGTGACGCCGATGCTGCGATCGCGATCCGAACGGCTCTGTTGCGCAACGGCGTGGCCTACGTACAGGCCGGAGGCGGCATCGTTGCCGACTCGCACCCTCCCACCGAAGATCAGGAGACCCAGAACAAGGCTGCCGCGGTGGTTCGGGCTATCTCCGTGGCCGAAAGCTTCACAGCAGTCCAGCCAGCAGTCTCAAGCGGAGTGGTCGGAGCCGAGGCCGGATGAGAAGTCGGGCATTGGCTTACGCCTGCCTGCTACTCGGTGGTGGGTTGGCCCTGGTCGGGAGCGCGCAACCGTGGTGGCGGGCCATCGGCGGAGGCGTCCTCGTGAAGTTCAGCGGAACCGAAGCGACCGGGGGATTGAGCCAGGCGCTTGCGATCGTCGCGCTGGCCGGGACTTTGTTGATGCTGGCACTGCGGACCCGCGGACGCCGCGTCGTCGGCGCGCTCCTGCTACTGGTCGGCGCCGGGATCGCGGTCGTGGGCGGACTGAGGCTGCAGCCCAGTGCCGACGCAATTCGCAGCCAGGTGCGTGAAGTGAGCCTCGCGGATGCCTTCCAACTGAACGCGACGGTATGGCCTTGGATCTTCGCCCTCTCCGGGGTGCTCGTCGCTGTCGGTGCCGTGTTGACCATGACCACCGCGGGGACCTGGCCGTCGGGATCCGATCGTTTCCAACCTGGATCTAGCAAGGCGCTGGTTCCCGCCTCCGACGATCCAGCGGAACTGTGGAAGGCGATGGATATGGGGGTCGATCCCACCACAGATGCGAGCGTCGGGAATCGCGCGCCGCCGCACGGAGGAGGAGCGAGCGGAGGCGTTCTTCCTCTGCGAGCGACGACGACGGCGGCGGATTCACCGCGCGATGCGCGAGCAACTGGAAACACAGATGCGAGCGTCGGGAATCGCGCGCCGCCGCACGGAGGAGGAGCGAGCGGAGGCGTTCTTCCTCTGCGAGCGACGACGACGGCGGCGGATTCACCGCGCGATGCGCGAGCAACTGGAAACACAGATGATCACGACACGGCCAAGGTGCCAGACCCCCATGTGCACAATCACGCCGCAGGCGACACAATGGAGGACACCGGCCGGCAGGAGCGCGAGGCGTAGCGGAGTCCCTGGACCGTACGTGCTCGGAATGCAGATCCCAGCAGAAATGAGGGAACATGGCAGACACAGCGCAGCATTCAGATTTGATCCATCCGCGAAGTAAGCGCGGCAAGCATGTACACCATGGCCGCACCATGGCGGCTTGGACCGGCGCGACCATCGGTCTGATCGCGTTCATCGTCGGCGGGATCGCGGTGGTCATCCAGAACTGGCCGCTGTTCTGGGCATCGGTCGCCTTGGCCGCTGTGGCCCTGATTGTGACGGTGGTCCTGCAGCGCATGGGCTACGGCGCACACTGATCGGTCTGATCGTGGGTGCCTTAGACGACATCATTGCCGGGGTCCGTCAGGATCTAGCATTTCAACAGCGCCAAGTTCCGCTGGACCGCCTGAAAGAAAGATGTCAGCACATCGACCCGGCCATCGATCCGATGCCGAGGTTCCGCGGCCCCGGCGTTGCTGTGATCGCGGAGGTCAAAAGGTCCAGTCCGAGCAAAGGCTCGCTGGCTGAGATCGCTGATCCGGCTGCACTTGCCGTGGAGTACGAGGCCGGCGGTGCGGCTGCCATCTCGGTGCTGACTGAGCAGCGGCACTTCGCTGGGTCGTTGGAAGATCTTGTCCGGGTACGGTGCGCGGTGGACATTCCCGTTCTTCGCAAGGATTTCGTGGTCACCGCCTACCAACTCTTCGAGGCGCGAGCCGCGGGAGCCGACCTGGTGCTGCTGATCGTTGCTGCGCTCTCCGACCCGGAACTGGTCTCCCTCGTCGAGCGGGCACGCTCTATAGGCCTGACCCCAATGGTCGAGGCCCACACTGCCGAGGAAGTGCGCCGTGCCGTGGACGCCGGTGCGACGATCATCGGCGTCAACGCGCGCAATCTGCAGACGTTCAAGGTGGAACCCTCAACCTTCGCCCGCCTCGCGCCGCTGATTCCGGATGGCATTGTCCGGATAGCGGAGTCAGGGGTGCGCGGACCGCACGATGTGATCGACTTGGCGCGGGCCGGAGCGGACGTGGTGCTGGTCGGTGAGGCCCTGGTGACAGGTCGCGATCCGCGTAGCGGAGTGGCGGACCTGGTGGCCGCGGGAGCGCACCCGGCGGTGCACAAGTCCTAGGCCGTGTCCGGTCACCTCATCCGGGCCCCTCACAGTAAGGAATCCGAGTCGTGTCAAGGCAGTCCACCGTGACCTCGGACCTGTCGGGGGGCGCCGCTGGTTCGGTGCCCGATGCCAGTGGCCATTTCGACCGCTTTGGGGGCAGATTCGTACCCGAGGCGCTTTACGCGGCACTGCTGCAGCTGGAGCGAGAATTTCACGCTGCCATGGCCGATCCCGACTTCAAGGTGGAGCTGGACGACCTGCTGGCCGATTACACCGGGCGGCCCAGCCCGATCACCGAGGCGAAACGGTTCAGCGAGCACTCGGTTCCAACCTCGAGCGGACAGACTCCGATCATCGTGCTGAAGCGAGAGGATCTGAACCACACAGGTTCGCACAAGATCAACAACGTGCTCGGCCAGGCGCTACTGACCCGCCGGATGGGCAAGACGCGGGTGATTGCGGAGACCGGCGCTGGTCAGCACGGGGTCGCGACCGCCACCGCAGCCGCCCTCTTCGGACTCGACTGCACCGTCTACATGGGCAAGATCGACACCGAGCGGCAGGCACTCAACGTCGCCCGGATGCGGCTGCTGGGCGCTGAGGTGATCGCTGTCGAGTCTGGGACGCAGACCCTGAAGGACGCCATGAACGACGCGATGCGCGACTGGGTCGCCTCCGTCGACCACACCCACTACCTGATTGGTACCGTCGCCGGTCCGCACCCGTTCCCGCTGCTCGTTCGCGAGTTTCAGCGGGTGATCAGCACCGAGGCCCGAGCCCAGCTCTTGGACCGCTATGGCCGGCTGCCCGACGCGGTGGCTGCCTGCGTTGGCGGTGGTTCCAATGCGCTGGGCATCTTCGCCGACTTCATCCCCGACCCCGATGTCGCGCTGTATGGCTTCGAGGCCGGCGGCGAGGGCATCGAAAGCGGGCGGCACGCGGCCACCATCTCGGCGGGAGAGGTTGGCGTGCTACATGGAATGCGGACCTTCGTCCTCCAAGACGAAGACGGTCAAACCAAGGCGTCGCATTCCATCTCGGCCGGACTGGACTATCCGGGCGTTGGACCCGAACACTCCTGGCTCCACCAAATCGGGCGCGCACAGTACGAGGCGATCACCGATGCCGAGGCAATGGACGCTTTTCAGCTGCTCTCACGCACCGAGGGCATCGTTCCGGCGCTCGAGTCGGCGCATGCGCTGGCCGGAGCGCTCAAGCTGGGTCCCCGATTGGGAACCGCCGAGTCCGGCGAGCGGCCGTTGATCCTGGTCAACCTTTCCGGCCGTGGCGACAAGGACGTGGACATCGCCATCAAGTGGTTCGGTCTCGACACCGCCGGCACGGCATCGGAGTCCGCGGGCGCGTCGACCGACACCGGGCCGACACGGTCAGATTCGAGCACAGGGACGGGGAGCATTGGCCGGCTTCCTTCACGTGGGCTATCCGACGGTGGACATCTCGCTGCAGGCACTCAAGGCGCTCACTGGCGAGGGTGAGTCGGAAGGCGTCGACCTCGTCGAAGTCGGCATGCCGTACAGCGATCCCATGATGGATGGGGTGACGATCCAACGCGCCGGAACTAAGGCACTGCAACGCGGCGTACGGACCCGGGATGCATTTACTGCCGTGGAAGCCGTGGCAAGTCGCGGCATCCCAGCGGTGGTGATGACCTACTGGAACCTGGTCGAGCGCTACGGAGCTGACCGCTTCGCCCGCGATCTGGTCTCGGCCGGGGGAGCAGGAATGATCACTCCTGACCTCACTCCCAACGAGGCGGAGGAGTGGTTAGCCGTTTCAGATGCTCACAATCTCGACCGGATCTTCCTCGTCTCGCCCTCATCTACCGAAGAGCGGCTCTCCTCGACCGTGGCAGTCTGCCGTGGGTGGGTCTATGCCACCTCATTGATGGGCGTGACGGGCTCCCGCGCACAAACCTCAGCGGCTGCCCCGGAGCTTGTCCGGCGGATACGCGATCTGGATCCATCTGCCATGGTTGGCGTCGGCCTCGGGGTATCCAACGGCGAGCAGGCTCGCGAGGTGACCGGTTTCGCTGATCTGGTGATCGTCGGTTCCGCTCTGGTCAAAACCCTGCTCGATGCCGAAGACGCGGGACGACCGGAAGACCTCAGTGGGCTGCGGGCCGTCGTCGCTGATCTTGCCGCTGGCGTACGCGCGGGCCGGGGCGAGCGAAATGGTAAGCATTCGGCAGCCTCCCAATCGGGAACTTCACAGCGATCGTCAGGGTTAGTTGGGACGTGAGCGTTACCGTACGCTCGGGCAGCACATCGTCGGCGACCGCGTCAGCTGACATGGCCCGGCTGAGCATCGTCACCTGCTCACTGCTGGCGCTCGGGGTGTTGCTGCTGATCTCCGGCTGTACAGCAGCGCCGACGGCTCCGGTCGGCCAGCGTGTCGCCGATCCTGGCGGGTACACCGGCGGATCCTCACTGCCGAACCCGTATTCGATGCCCGAGGTCTCGCTGACCGACACGTCGGGCCGGCCGTACAACCTCTCCACCACCCCGTCCAAGCCGGTCACCTTGTTGTTCTTCGGCTACACCCACTGCCCAGACGTCTGTATCGCCGTGCTCTCAGACGTGTCGCTCGCCCTGCAGCGGCTGGCACCGGCCGATCGAGATCAGATCCAGATGGTCTTCATCACCACGGACCCGGCTCGCGACCATGAGAAGCAGATCCGGCGGTATCTCGATCGGTTCAGCCCTACGTTCGTCGGCCTCACCGGCCCGATGTCGACCATCAAGCGCGCCGCTAGCGATGTTGGGGTGGAGATTGAGGGCATGAGGAAGTTGCCGAGCGGCGGTTATGAGGTGGGGCACTCCGCGCAGGTGATCGGCTTCAGCCGCAACTCCGGAGTAGTGATCTGGACGCCCGGCACTCCGATCGCGGCGCTCAAGCACGACTTCGCGCTGCTCGTGGAACGGTCCCGTTGAGCGCTTCAGCGACCACCGAACCGCGGCTGGCCGCGGCTGCCCGCTGGGTATCGACTGGGGCACGGCTGGTCCTGGGCGGTGTATTCCTTGTTGCAGGAGGGCTCAAGGCGATCGATCCGCAGTCCTCGGTGGCAGCGGTGCGCGCCTTCAAGCTGCTTCCGAACTCCTTGGTGACCATCGTCGGATGGGCGCTGCCCTTCGCAGAGATTGCTTTGGGCTTGTTGATGCTTGCTGGCATCGCCACCCGAGTCGTCGCGGCGGCGACGGCGATGCTGCTCATCATCTTCATTCTTGGTGTCGTGTCCGCTGCGGCGCGTGGCCTGAGCATCGACTGCGGCTGCTTCGGCGGTGGCGGTGAGGTGGCCCCGGGGCAGACGGCGTACGGCATAGAGCTGGTTCGTGATCTTGGTCTCTTGCTGCTGGCTTTGTGGCTGGTCTGGCAGCCACGCAGCCGGCTCGCGCTGGACGGATTTGCGAGCGCTCGAATTGGGGCATCGCAATGAACGGCCCCAAGAACATGAACGCCCACGAGCGTGCCCGTCTGGCCGCTGAGCAGGCCGCCGCCCGCAAACGCGACCAGCGGATCCTGATCGCGGTAGTCGCGGCCTTCGTTTTGCTCGTCGTGGCCGCCGGAATCGGGCTCCAGGCCTGGCGCACAAACCGATCGCCATCGGTCGCACCCTCCAGCTCGGTGTCGGCCAGTCCGGTCACCATCACCAACGGGCAGCCGATCGTGCTTGGCTCGGCCGAGGCGCCTACCACCATCACCTTGTATGAGGACTTCCATTGCCCGCATTGCGCGGACTTCGAGGAGGAGTTCGGGCCGGTTATCACGCAAGCCCAGGAGAGTGGGTCCGCGCGAGTGGAGCTTTATCCGATGGCCTTCATCGATGAGGGTTCGGCGGCTGCCGCAAACGCGATGGCGTGCGCTGCTGAAGCAGGCTTCGGCCAGGCTTTTTACCTCGGGCTGTTCGCCAACCACACGCTGCAATGGAGTGATGCGCAGTTGATCGACCTGGCGGCCAAGGTCAGCGGCGCCTCGCCCTCGGAGGCGTTCAAGACCTGCGTAACGGGCACGGCGCATGCCGACTGGGTGTCCTCGATCAATGCGGCCGCTGACAAGAACGGCGTCGCTCAGACCCCGACCATGCTGATCAATGGAAGATCAGTTGATATCGCAACCCTGACCCCCGACGCCCTCAAGGCAATGATCACGAACGCGAGCCAGAGGTAGCCACAGCGTACGAAACCTGAGTTAGCGTAGGTGCCGGTCACGAGCTAAGGAAGAGAAGGAAGGTAGGCGTCATGGGGACACTGCGGTGACGGCCTCGTGGGCGCACACCGTCCTGTCCATTCCCAGTCCCAGCAGGAACATCTGGTACATCGGTGCGTTCCCGCTCCGCGCGTATGCGCTGTGCATTATTGCCGGGATCATCGTCGCCTTGATCATCGCGACTCGGCGGTGGCAAGCCCGAGGTGGCACGGCCGACAGCATGGAGCTGATGGTGGTGGTCGGTGTGCCCTTTGGGATCGTGGGGGCGCGCCTGTATCACGTGATCACCGACTACCAGCTTTACTTCGGTGCAGGCCGGCAGCCGCTGAACGCACTGAAGATCTGGGAAGGTGGACTCGGGGTCTGGGGGGCGATCGCGTTTGGCGTTCTCGGCGGCTACCTGGTCGCACGCCGCCGCAGGATCGCTTTCCCGGCAGTACTTGATGCCATAGCGCCGGCCATACTGGTGGCACAAGCCGTCGGCAGGCTCGGCAACTGGTTCAATCAGGAATTGTTCGGCCGTCCGACCACCTTGCCGTGGGGGCTGGAAATCGCACCGCAGTACCGCCCGGTTGGTTACGGCCAGTTCGCCACATTCCACCCGACCTTCCTCTACGAGATGCTGTGGAATCTTGCCGCCGCTGTTCTGCTGGTTTGGCTCGACCGACGGTTCCGGCTCGGCCACGGCAAGGTCTTCGCGCTCTACGTCCTGCTGTACTGCGGCGGTCGGTTCTGGATCGAGGCACTGCGGATCGACACCGTCAACGAAATTGGCGGATTCCGGCTCAACAATTACACCGCGTTGATCGGCTTCATCGTCGCGCTCGTCTGGCTGATTTGGTTGATCCGTAACAGACCGGGTCGTGAGGAGATCGTCGAGGGCATAGGGCTGACTGCTGAATCTGTCGCGAAAAGCACCACGGCAAAGACATCCTCCGCTGACGACACGCTTGAAACAGACGAGTTGCCGGACCACGACGTGCCACGCCGTGCATCAACAAAGGACCCCACCTCGAGGCCGTAGTTTCTGCGTTCCGCGAGACCGGCTCAGTGCGTTACCCTTGCCATCAACTTTGGGCCAATGTTGTCCCGCAAGCTCTGTGGCGTGCACTTTTGCCCTCAAGCCGTGCCGCTCAGCCGTGACCCGCGGCAGAGGCCCCCGACTCTGCTCACCGGCTTCGACGACGGGAGTTGGTTTCATGACAACTGCTCATGCCCTTTCGAGGGGCCGCAAGGCTGAGGGCCTTTACGATCCGGCGTTTGAACACGATGCGTGCGGCGTCGCCTTTGTCGCGACCCTGACAGGAATCGCCAGCCACGACATCATCGTCCAGGGCCTGAAGGCGCTCCGGAACCTGGACCATCGTGGCGCGACTGGCGCGGACCCGAAGACGGGCGACGGCGCCGGCATGTTGCTGCAGATTCCCGACGGTTTTCTCCGCAGCGACGTGGACTTCCAACTTCCCCGACAGGGCGCGTACGCGGTAGGCAACGCTTTCCTTCCCACCGACCCCGAGCTGTCCGCCAAGGCCAAGGCGAGCATCGAGCAGATCGCAGCAGAGGAAAATCTGACGGTCCTCGGCTGGCGCCGGGTGCCCACCAACGACTCCACTCTGAGCGACCTCACCAGGTCGAACATGCCCCACTTCGAGCAGCTGTTCGTTACGGCCAAGGGTGCCCCCTTGATGGGCATTGCGCTGGACCGGCTGGCCTACTGCCTGCGGCGGCGGACGCAGCACGAGACCGGCATCTACTTCGCCTCTCTGTCCTGCCGGACCATCGTCTACAAGGGAATGCTGACCACCGAACAATTGGCCCAGGTCTACCCAGAGCTGGTGGACGAGCGGATGGCGAGCGCGATGGTGGTGGTGCACTCCCGCTTCTCCACGAACACGTTCCCCGCCTGGGAGCTTTCCCACCCATATCGAATGATCGCCCACAACGGTGAGATCAACACCGTCATGGGCAACCGCAACTGGATGCGGGCCCGCGAGGCCCTGCTGACCAGCGATGTCATTCCTGGCGACCTGGAGCGGTTGTTCCCCATCTGTACCCCGGACGCGTCCGACTCTGCCTCGTTCGATGAGGTGGTGGAGCTGCTGCACCTGGCGGGGCGCTCGCTGCCACACGCCATGCTGATGATGATTCCGGAGGCGTGGGAGAACAACCCACAGATGGATCAGGCGCGCCGGGACTTCTACGCCTTCCACTCCTGCCTGATGGAGCCGTGGGACGGCCCGGCCGGCGTGGTGTTCACTGACGGCACCGTGGTCGGCGCGGTGCTGGACCGCAACGGCTTGCGTCCCGGACGCTTCTGGGTGACCGAGGACGGCTTGGTGGTGCTCGCGTCTGAGACCGGAGTGTTGGACATTCCGCAGGACAAGATTGTGCAGAAGGGCCGGCTGCAGCCAGGACGGATGTTCCTTGTCGACCTTGGCCAGCACCGCCTCATCTCCGACGAGGAGATCAAGGCCCAGCTTGCCGTAGCCGCACCGTACGGTGAGTGGCTGCTGGGCGGGCGGATGCTGCTGTCGGACCTGCCTGACAGGGAGCATGTGGTGCATACCCATGCTTCGGTCACTCGTCGCCAACAGGTGTTCGGCTACACCGAGGAGGAGTTGCGGCTGATCTTGGCGCCGATGGCCTCGACCGGAGTCGAACCGCTCGGTTCCATGGGCACCGACACACCACTGGCTGCGCTCAGTGACAAGCCCAGGTTGCTGTTTGACTACTTTGCACAGCTCTTCGCCCAAGTGACCAATCCGCCGTTGGACGCGATTCGCGAGGAGTTGGTGACCTCGCTGTACAACACGATCGGCTCGGAATGTAACCTGCTCGACCCGAGCCCGGCGTCCTGTCGCCGGCTGGTCCTGCCGTTCCCGGTGCTGGACGACGATGCTCTCAGCAAGATCGTCAAGATCAACCGCGAAGGTGACCTGCCCGGATACCAGACGTATGTGGCCCATGGGCTGTACGAGGTGGACGGCGAGGCGGCGGCATTGACTGCGAAGCTGGACGAGCTCTGCGCCGAGATTTCCGCAGCGATCGCCGATGGCGCTCGCATCATTGTGCTCTCCGACCGGCACTCCAATGCCGAGCTGGCCCCGATTCCCTCGCTATTGTTCACCGCGGCCGTGCACCACCATCTGGTCCGGGAGAAGACGCGTACCCACGTCGGATTGATCGTCGAGGCGGGCGACGTACGCGAGGTGCACCATGTCGCGCTGCTCATTGGCTATGGCGCTGCGGCGGTGAATCCCTATCTGGCCATCGAGTCGGTGGAGGATTTGGCGCGGCACCGGGTCTACACCGCTGTCGAGCCGGAGAAGGCAGTCAGCAACGTGATCAAGGCGCTCGGCAAGGGCGTGCTCAAGGTCATGAGCAAGATGGGCGTCTCAACGGTGGCCTCCTACACCGGGGCTCAGATCTTCGAGGCACTCGGCCTCTCTCGAGAGGTGGTCGACCGCTACTTCACCGGCACGACGAGCAAGCTCGGCGGCGTCACCCTGGAGCAGATCGCGGAAGAGGTACGCAGGCGGCACCTGACCGCGTACCCGCTCGACGGAATCCCGCTGGCGCACCGGCTGCTGTCCGTCGGTGGCGAATACCAGTGGCGCCGCGAGGGCGAGCCGCACTTGTTCGACCCCGAGACGGTCTTCCGGCTACAACACTCGACCCGCTCGGGTCGCTACGACATCTTCAAGCAGTACACCCATCACATCGACGCGCAATCCGAGCGGCTGATGACCTTGCGAGGGTTGCTGAGGTTCGCCTCCGCCCGCCCGCCGATCCCGATTGAGGAGGTCGAGCCCGTCAGCGAGATTGTCAGGCGTTTTTCGACGGGAGCGATGTCGTACGGCTCGATCAGCCAAGAGGCGCACGAGACGCTGGCAATTGCCATGAACCGAATCGGCGGCAGGTCCAACACCGGTGAGGGCGGGGAGGACAAGGACCGCCTCTACGACCCGGAGCGGCGCAGCGCCGTCAAGCAGGTTGCCTCCGGCCGCTTCGGTGTGACCTCTGACTATCTGACCAATGCCAGCGACCTGCAGATCAAGATGGCCCAAGGCGCCAAGCCGGGGGAGGGCGGCCAGCTGCCGGGTCAGAAGGTGTATCCGTGGATAGCCAGGACTCGGCACTCCACGCCTGGCGTGGGACTAATCTCGCCACCCCCGCACCACGACATCTACTCAATCGAGGATCTCAAGCAGCTGATCCACGACTTGAAGTGCTCCAACCCGTCGGCGCGGGTGCATGTCAAGCTGGTCGCGGAGGTTGGTGTCGGTACGGTCGCTGCCGGTGTCGCCAAGGCCAAGGCCGATGTGGTGCTGATCTCCGGCCATGACGGCGGCACGGGTGCAGCTCCGCTGACCTCGCTGAAGCATGCCGGCGGCCCATGGGAGCTCGGTCTCGCCGAGACGCAGCAGACACTGTTGCTCAATGGGCTGCGCGATCGGATCGTGGTGCAGGTCGACGGGCAGCTAAAGACAGGCCGCGACGTGATCATCGGCGCACTGCTGGGGGCCGAGGAGTTCGGTTTCGCCACGGCACCGTTGGTTGTCAGCGGCTGCATCATGATGCGGGTCTGTCATCTTGACACCTGCCCGGTTGGGGTGGCGACGCAGAACACCGAGCTACGTGCGAAGTTCTCCGGCAAGCCGGAGTTCGTGATCAACTTCTTCGAGTTCATTGCCGAGGAGGTTCGCGAACACCTTGCAGCGTTGGGTTTCCGGTCCCTCGATGAGGCGATCGGCCACGTCGAGGCACTCGACACGACGAAGGCGGAGGCGCACTGGAAGGCGCACGGGCTGAATCTCCGGCCGATCTTGCACAAGCCGGAGCTCCCCGAGGGAACGGTGCTGCACAACGTTACGGTCCAAGATCACGGGATAGCTGAGGCGCTGGACCAGGAGTTGATCAGGATCTGCCGGCCGGCGCTGGAGACCGGTGAGGCCATTCGCGCCTCAATCCCGATCCGCAACGTCGATCGTACGGTCGGAACGATCTTGGGTCATGAGGTCACCAAGGCCACCCGAGGTGAGGGTCTCCCGGACGGCACGATCGACATCACCTTCGAAGGCTCGGCCGGCCAGAGCTTTGGCGCCTTCCTACCGGCCGGCATCACGCTGCGGTTGGAAGGCGACAGCAACGACTACCTGGCTAAGGGACTTTCCGGAGGCCGCATCGTGGTGCGGCCATCTCGTACGGCCCGCTTCGTCGCGGCAGACAACATCATCGCCGGCAATGTGATCGCCTACGGCGCTACGGCGGGGGAGCTGTTCATCCGTGGCCAGGTCGGCGAGCGGTTCTGCGTCCGGAACTCCGGTGCGACCGCTGTTGTCGAGGGCCTGGGCGATCACGGTTGTGAGTACATGACCGGCGGCGTGGCCGTGGTGCTTGGCAAGACCGGAAGGAACGTCGCGGCCGGCATGTCGGGTGGCATCGGCTACTTCCTCGATCTGGACCCGACGCTATTGAACACCGAGATGGTCGACGCGTTGGTGCCGTCGGATGCCGATCTTGAGCTGCTGAAGAAGCTGATCATCCAGCATCGTGAGGAGACTGGGTCCGATGTCGCCGAGTCGTTGCTTGCTGATTGGCGGGCGTCCGCCAGACGCTTCACCAAGGTGCTGCCGCGCGACTTCGCGCGGGTCATTGCCGCGCGCCAGCAGGGTGAGTCAGAGGGGCTCGATGAGGCAATGATCACCAGCAAGATGATGGAAGCCGCTCATGGCTGAGCTCGTCGCGCCGGTGGTCCACCGTTTGGGCCGATCAGCGAAACGCCGTGGCCGGGCTTTGCCGTTAGGTGCGGTCGGTGCCGGGCAGGATTTCATGCATCTTAGGTTTCGCCGATCGGCCCAAACGGCGGAGCACCGTCGCTCCTCTCCAGCTGAAGGGATTTGAGGATGGCTGATCCGAGGGGCTTCATGACGACTCCAAGACGGGTTGCGACGCGGCGGCCGGTGGCGGAGCGGATTCACGATTGGAAAGAGGTCTATCCGGGTTCGCCGGGGCGGGCCGTGCTGCCGATCATCTCCGAGCAGGCGGGACGGTGCATGGACTGCGGCATCCCGTTCTGCCATACGGGCTGCCCGTTGGGCAATCTCATTCCGGAGTGGAACGACCTGGTGTGGCGCAGCGATTGGGACGAAGCGCTGGAGCGGTTGCACGCCACCAACAACTTCCCGGAGTTCACGGGCCGGCTATGCCCGGCGCCATGCGAGACCTCTTGTGTGGTGGGTATCAACCGCGAACCCGTGACGATCAAGAACGTCGAGGTCGCGATCATCGACAAGGGCTGGGATGAGCGTCGGGTCACGCCACAACCACCCGAATGGCATACCGGCAAGAGGGTGGCGGTTGTCGGTTCGGGGCCGGCCGGGCTCGCAGCCGCCCAGCAGCTCACTCGTGCCGGGCACACCGTGGTTGTCTACGAGCGGGCTGACGCGCCCGGCGGGCTGATGCGCTTTGGTATTCCCGAGTTCAAGATGGAGAAGTCGGTGCTGGACCGCCGCATCGAGCAGATGGAGGATGAGGGCACGAACTTCCGTTGTGGCGTCGAGGTTGGGGTCAAGATCACGGGGAGTGAGCTCAGGGAGCGCTACGACGCCATCGTGCTGGCCGTAGGATCCACCATCGGGCGGGAGCTGCCGGTGCCGGGGCGCGAACTCGATGGCATTCATCAGGCGATGGAGTACCTGCCGCAAGCCAACCGCGTAGCGCTGGGACGCCAGGTCGAGGACCAGATCACCGCCAAAGACAAGCACGTGGTGATCATCGGTGGCGGTGACACCGGTGCTGACTGCCTCGGTACGGCGATCCGGCAGCAGCCGAAGTCGATCGTGCAACTGGAGATCATGCCGACCCCGCCTGACGAGCGCCCGGAGCACCAGCCCTGGCCGACGTACCCGATGATCTATCGGGTGTCCTCCGCCCACGAGGAAGCGGGGGAGCGGGTCTACTCGGTCTCGACATCGGAGTTCATCGGCGATTACGACGACAACGTGGCCTCGCTGCGCCTGTCGGAAGTGAGGTTCGAGGGAGGCAAGATCATCCCCGTCGAAGGGACCGAAAAGGAGATTCCGGCCGAGCTGGTCCTCCTTGCGATGGGCTTCGTTGGGCCGGAGAAGGACACCGTCATCTCCCAGCTGGGAGTCTCCCTTGATGAGCGCGGCAATGTGGCGCGGGACAAGAACTATGCCACCGATGTGGACGGTGTTTTCGTCTGCGGCGATGCCGGTCGCGGCCAGTCGTTGATCGTCTGGGCGATCGCCGAGGGCCGTGCTTGCGCCGCGGGAGTCGATGAATTTCTGTCCGGCTCCACCAAGCTGCCGCGGCCGATCCCGCCTACAGCTCGGCAAATGATGGTCTGAACGTTAGTCACCATTCGGGGCGTTGCTAGCATTGCTGTCAGAGGTGATGGCAGTGACAGCAATCAGTATTCGCAATCTTGATCCTGACGTGAAAGCGAGATTGCGTGTCCGTGCGGCAGAACATGGCCGATCCATGGAAGCAGAGATTCGCGCCATCCTCGTTGACGCGGTAAACGAGCGGCCCATGGGCCTGTTTGACGCGATCCGAACGATCAGCCTCGAGCATGGCGGCGTCGACCTTGACCTGCGTAGGAAGCGCCGGCGGCAGCGTGCAGTTGATTTCACGTGATCATCCTCGACACGAACGTCACCAGCGAGCTCATGAGGGCACGGCCGGATCCGGCGGTCACAGCGTGGCTTGCCACCCAACCGCCGATCGAGTTGTTCTCGACGGTGATCACCGTTGCCGAGATCAGCTACGGACTGGAGCGACTTCCTCGGGGGCGTCGACGCAGATCGTTGGAGCAGTCCTACCAGTCACTCTTCGTCGGCATGGCCGATCATGTATTGCCGTTTGACGTTGAAGCGGCGCTGCTGTACGGCCCGCTCGTGGCCACAAAGGAACAGGCCGGAATTGCGATGGACCCTATGGACGCACAAATGGCTTGCATCGCAGCATGTCGCGGGGCCATGATCGCGACCCGTAATAAGCGGGACTTCGCAGATTGCGGGGTGCGACTAGTCAACCCCTGGCGCCGCGCGGAGTAGCGAAACTGTCGGAAGATTGCGTGCCGCTGTGTCGACGAGTTGGTCGATCGTGCAGCGGCCGAGCCGCAGCGCAGAGACCCATCAGCACCAGATCGAGTACGCCGAGGTCGCGAGCAGCTGCCACCAGGGTCTCGGCGGGCGTCAGCCGGATGCCGGACACCAGCTCGGAAGGTATGCGCGAGGGACGGCGGCTGACCAGCAAGCCTGATCGGTGCGGGCACGGATCGCCCTCGCCCTTGCGTTCTATCTGCTTGTGCGACGCCGGTCCTCAATCGATGCGCTCCGCGTTGAAACGATAGCCCCGCTTCATGATCGTCGTGATCAGTCCGGGCACATCAAGCGCGCGCCGCAGCCGGCTCAT
>Ga0193705_1000050_pt1 | contig 24086 bp, 28 predicted proteins | sample U3m2metaG_FD_143045 | JGI IMG/M metagenome (GOLD analysis project Ga0193705, IMG submission 143045) | Soil microbial communities from a riparian zone of the East river system, Colorado, United States - U3m2 | ecosystem: Environmental > Terrestrial > Soil > Riparian zone | place: USA: East River... | reverse complement strand
TGATCGCCGACGGCCACCATCGCTACGAGACGGCGCTCGCCTACCACGAGGAAGCCGGCACGCCCGACAGCGCCTACGTGCTCGCTGTCCTGGTCAGCCTCGACGACCCCGGCCTGATGATCTTCCCGACGCACCGGGTGTTCGAGCACGAGCCCGAGGAGAGGCTCCCGGCGGAGGAGGATCAGCTGGGAGCGTCTGTCGCTCTCGAGGCTCTGCAGCGGGTGCCGCCGGATCGCGCCGCGGCGGTCGTCTATCGCGGCGGCGGCGCAGAGCTCGCGATCAACGGAAACGAGCTCGACGTGCAGCTCGTCGACCGCCTCGGCCACGAGGGGATCAGCTACACCCCCGACTGGCACGAGGCTGTGCGCGCGGTGGACGACGGCGAGGCCGAGCTGGCGGTGCTCATGCGCCCGACCCGCATCGAGGACGTCTTCGCCGTGGCTCAGCGCGGCGAGACGATGCCGCAGAAAAGCACCTACTTCTATCCGAAGCTCGTGAGCGGACTTCTGTTCCTCGAGCTTTGACCGACTGGCTCGCCGTCTGCCGCGGCGCGGTCCAGGACGTCCGCGGCGTCTTGCTCGAGCTGCCCACCCGGGACGAGCGCGAGCCGGTCGTGGGCGACGGGGAGGGCGGCGACGAGACGACCGCGGTCGACGCGGCCGCGGAGAAGGTGATCCTCGAGCGCCTGAGCGCGATCGAGGGCACGACGATCGTCTCCGAGGAAGTCGGCGTGATCGGTGACGGCCCGCTGCGGATCGTGGTCGACCCGATCGACGGCTCGCTGAACGCGAAGCGCGGAATCCCCTTCTTCTCGGTCTCGATCGCGGTCGCCGAGGGGGAGACGATGGACGATGTCACCTTCGGCTACGTCTACGACTTCGGCACCGGCGAGGAGTGGGTCGCCGAAAAGGGCAAGGGCGCGCTGCTGAACGACGCCGACCTCGGGCCGATCCGGCCGAAGGAGGAGATCGAGATCCTCTCCTTCGAGGCCACGCTCACCTCCAGCGTGGCCGAGCAGGCGGCGGCGATGGTCGGGCTCGCGTATCGCCTCAGGATCATGGGCTCGCTCGCGCTCTCGCTCTGCCACCTCGCGGCGGGGCGCGTGGATGCGGTCTGCTCGCTGAAAGCGGCGCGCTCGGTCGACATCGCTTCCGCGCAGCTGCTCGTCCGCGAGCGCGGGCTGGCGATCGACCTTCCGGAGGCCCCGCCGTTCGGAGCCGCGCCGCTCGATATCGAGGGCCGCTCGCGTCTCGTCGCAGGAGCGACTCCGGAGGTGTGTGAGCGCCTGTTCGCCGCGCTCTCGCGGTGAAGCCGGTCAGCGTCGGCTGCTCGGGGCGCCTAGGGGTCTAGGTACCCTCAGGAGCAAGATGGAGCCGCAGCGCGAGAAGATTCTGAAGGCGCTCGAGCAGGTCATCGATCCGGAGCTGAAGCGGAACGTGATCGAGCTCGACATGGTCCGCGACGTCCGCATCGAGGGCGGCGACGTGACCGTCGGGATCGCGCTCACTGTGGCCGGTTGCCCGCTCCGTTCGAGCTTCGAGGAGCAGGTCGGCAAGGCGCTCGCGCCGGTCGAGGGCGTTCAGCGCGTGGCGCTCGAGTTCGGGGTGATGACGCCGGACGAGCGCGGCGCCCTGACCGCGCGGCTGCGCGGCTCCGTCACCGAGCGCACGAAGGGGATCCAGCTCGACCGCTCGACACGCGTGATCGCGGTCGCGAGCGGCAAGGGCGGCGTGGGCAAGTCGACCCTGAGCGCGAACCTCGCAGCCGCCTTCGAGCTGCTCGGCCAGCGAACCGGGATCCTCGACGCGGACGTCTACGGCCACTCGATTCCGCACCTGCTCGGGATCCACCAGAAGCCCGTGGCCGTCGACCGCATGATCGTGCCGCCCGTGCGCGGAGAGCTGAAGCTGATGTCGATCGGGTTCTTCCTCGACGAGAACGAGCCGGTGATGTGGCGGGGACCGATGCTGCACCGGGCACTCGAGCAGTTCCTCACCGACGTGCACTGGGGCGAGCTCGACACGCTCGTCGTCGACATGCCGCCTGGAACAGGTGACGTCTCGATCTCGCTCGGCCAGCTGCTTCCGCGCGCCGAGGCCGTGGTCGTGACGACGCCTCAGCCGCTCGCGCAGGAGGTCGCCGCCCGGGCGGCGCTGATGGCGCGCAAGACGAACATGCGACTGCTCGGCGTGGTCGAGAACATGACCGGCGAGACGTTCGGTTTCGGCGGCGGAGAGAAGCTGGCCGCGGAGCTCGAGGTGCCGCTGCTCGGGAGCGTGCCGCTCGACGCGGCGCTCCGCGAGTCAGGCGACGCGGGAGTCCCGCTCGTCGAGAGCGACCCCGACTCGGAGGCCGCCCGGGCGATCACAGCCCTGGCCGAGGCGATCGCGGCTACCCGGCGCGAGGAAGGCGTCGGGATCGTGAAGTCCTTGCCGGTGCTCTCCTAGACTAGGGCCATGCTCACGAAGCTCTGGCGCCGGTTCCGGGAGGGCAACGCGCGGCACGAGCGGCTGAAGGGCGAGGCCGCGATCGAGAAAGCCCTGCGGGAGCACGAGCAGGAGGAGCGGGAGAGGGCACGGCTCGTGGGACTCCCGCCGGGTCGCAGCAATACCGACTGGACCTACGTCGACTGGACGCCCTAGAGGTAGCCGGTCCGCCGCAGGAAGCGGCGTAGGTGCTTCAGGTACGCGGCCGGCTTCGGCTGGCCGTGGAGCCGGCCCGACCGGCGCAGCTGCTCGAGCGTGTCGAACGCGGCCCCGGAGTGTCCGAGCATGCACTCGTCCGCGGCCCAAGCCGCCAGCCTGCCGTAGTTGTCGCGCTTCCCCGCCGGCGACATCGACTCCTTCCACAGCGCGGTCGCGTCATGGCCGATCTGCCGCGCGTACGACCTCGTCACGAAGGTGAGCGTCCCGGCGCCGTAGCGCAGGATCCGGATCGGCCAGCGCGAGTCCGCGAAGCTCGAGAAGGCGTACGAGAAACGGTTGTCGTGCGCGACGAGCTCGGGCGTCCCGACGCGGTCGAGGTCCTCCAGGCGGTACGGCAGGTTTCCCCACACGTGCACGAGCGGCCTGTACGTCCCCGCCGCGGACACGTAACGGTAGATCTGCGTGTACCAGCAGCAGTGGGCGCCGCCCCAGTAGAGGTCGAGCACGACCTCGGGGGCGCCGTCGCGGTCGAGGTCGCGCACGGACACCGAGCGCCGGTGGTCGAAGTAGTTCGCGGGTTGCGCTCGTCCGCCAGGAGACGGTGGTCGCCGCAACGCGGCCGCGAAGCGCGTTACCCCGGCGCGCCGGATCACGAGGCGCTGCCGGGAGAAGCCGAACTTCGCTGCGTCGTACGCGTACGAGAACGTGACCTCGACCAAGCCTGCCCGGGCTCGCTCCACGTGCGGCCTGGGAGCGGCGGCTGCGGTCGGCGCGATCACGATGCCGAGCGCTACGGCGAGCGCGGCGGCGTTCCTCACCCGAGCGTTATAGCCGCGAAAGCCGGAGGGCGCCATAAAGGCGCCCTCCGAATGTTCCAGCGGACCCCGGGACCCCGATTGTCGGAGTCCCGCTGAAACTACGTAGTACGACGACGATCGACCCCGCGACGGCTGTTGAAGTCCGTAAGGATTTCGTGAACGTGCGTGAAGAAGATGTGTTCGAGACGTTGCGCGGGCTCGGGTTCGACGAGTCCGACACCCGTACGCTCGCCTATCACTTCCTCGACGCGGAGCAGCGCGGGAAGACCGGGCACGGCTTCACCCGCGTCGAGTGGCTGACGACCAGGCCGGTGGACTTGGACCCCGGGGCGCGGCCGCTGCGGCTCGTTCAGGAGCCTGGCTACGAGCGCTGGGACGGCAACGGCGCCCTCGGCTACCTGACGCTCGCCGCGATCGTCGACGCCCAGCTCGCCGACCCACCCGAGCATGCGCGCCTGGTCGTGGCGCAGCGCTGCTTCCCCACCGGGATGCTCGGCTACTGGACCCGCAAGCTCGCCGAGGGCGGCCTTGTCGCGGCGCTGACCGCCACGTCGCCTCCGCGGCTCGGGCATCCGGACGGCGGGTCGAAGCTGACCGGGACGAACCCGCTGGCGATCGCCATTCCGAGCGCGGCCGGCGAGCCGCTCGTCAGCGACGTCTCGATGGGCCGCGTCACCTACGGCGAGGTGCTCGCCGGCGGGGCGAGCGAGGACGAGCTGGTGCCGTTCGGCGGCGAGCAGGCGCACAAGGCGTTCGCGCTGGCGGTCGGGCTGCAGCTGCTGGTGGACTCGCTCGTCGCCGAGCAAGGGCACGGCGCGGTACTCCTCGTCGCTCGGCCGGAGGCGGATCCGCTGCCGGCGCTACGAGCTCGTGCTGCCGGTCTTCGCTTGCCCGGTGATCGCTAGAAACTCGGGGTCGTCCTTCAGCGAGGCGAAGTCCTCGTCCTCGGGCGCGTACTTGGAGACGACGCCCTGGTCGATCTCGGCGGCACGCCTCAGCTGGGCGAGCGCCGCGTCGTGGTTCCCGAGGCGAGCCTCCGCGCAGGCGAGGTTGTAGTAGCCCTGCCAGGCGTCCGGGTACGCCTCGAGGCCGGCCTTGAACTCGGCGCGCGCGGCCTTCTCGTCGCCCTGGTTGAGCAGCGACATGCCGGCGAAGGTCCACTCCCAGCCGGACGGCTCGAAGGTCTCGCCGGGCTTCGCGCCGATCCCGAGCACCGTCGTCCCCGGCTCCGCCGCGACGGCGCCGCGCAGCGTCGAGGGCGGGCAGTGGACGAGCGTGCCGGGGGGCGCGTCGTGCTCCTCGCCGTCGAGCATGAAGGTCGCGCGGCCGGTGACGATGACGTACAGCTCCTCGTGCCCGTTCTCCTCGCGGTGTTCCTCGACGACGCGCTGGCCGGCCTCCTCGGCGGTGTAGGCGTTGACGCCGAAGGCCTTGATGTCGAAGTGGCGCCGGACCGGCCGCCAGGTCAGGCCGTCCTGGCCCTCGATCGGATAGCGCTCGAGGTCCTCGATTCGTGCGATGTTTCCGCTCACGTCTGCCTCCTCAGTTCGTCGAGCACGACCGGATCGACGCGCTCGACCCCGTCTACGCGCTCCGCCAGGTTCTCGTTCCCCGCCCAGGCGAAGAGCGCGTCGCCGAGCTCCTCGTCGTGGCCGAGGCGCCCGAGCCGCTCGCGCAGCTCCTCGGCGAGCTCGGCGTCGACTTCGAGCCAGTCCTCCGGCGGGGTCTTGCCGAAGATCGCCTGGTGCATGACGTAAATGCGCCGCAGCTCCTCGAGCGGACGGTCGTGCTCGTCCACGCGCAGGTCGACGACGCTGTCCGAAAGGTTCGCGTAGCCGCCCTCGCGCTCGACCACGAGCAGCGCCGCGGATTGCTGGCCGCGGCTGTCCCCGCCTGCCGCCTGCGCCGCGTCGAGGCAGTCGAGCAGCCGCTCCGCGAGCGGTGCGCCCGCGGTGCGCTCGAAGGTCTCGGCGATCGCGTCCACGGTGTCGGCCGAGACGAGGATGTTCCCCTGCGCCGCGTAACAGGGGCCGGTGCGCCCGCCGGCCCAGTCCATGCACTCCGTGCCCGTGTAGCTCGCGCTCCCGCCCTTGCCGTCGACGACGCCGAGCTGCCGGTGCTCGCGCCCGTCATCGGCGGAGGTGAGTCGCTCGACGACCTCCTCGGCGCTCAGCCCCTCCCGCAGCAGCGCGAGCCCCTCCGGGCCGTAGCGCGGGTTCGCGTACGCCTGGGTCGCCACCCCGCCGACGTGCGGCTCCGCCCAGGGCACGACAGAGCCCACGCCCAGGAACTTGGACTGGGTGGCCACGCCCCACTGGCCTGCCTCGAGGTCGCACGCCGCGATCGAGTAGGTGGCGACCAGTTCAGCCATAGGTCAGCTCCGTCAGGTCGAGCTCGAGCAGCTCGCGCTTCGACTCCGGCACGAGCACGCAAGCGACCTCAGGCCGTGCTAGCGCCCGCTTGACGGCCTCGGGCGAGTCCGCCCGTACGACGACCGGGCGCCCGACTCCGTGCGCCTCCTTCAGTGCGGCCTCGTCGGAGACGTCGTCCACGACGAGCGCGTCGTCGAGCTCGAGCTCGCCGTCGACGGCGAGCTCCGGGACCCGCCGCCCCGTCGCGCCGAACCAGCGTTCCCTCAAACCGTTGTCGTCTCCCCCGGTTCCAGCGCGATCACCTCGACACCCGGCGCCTGCTCCCGCAGCTCGTCGGGAGTCCCTTTGAGTAGCGGGAAGGTGCCGTAATGGCAAGGAATGCAGCGCTTGACCCCGAGCAGCTCGAGCGCGACCCCGGCCTCGCGCGGGTCCATCGTGAAATGCCCGCCGATCGGCAGGATCGCCACGTCGGGCGAGTAGAGCCGCGCGATCAGCTGCATGTCGCCGAAGACGCACGTGTCGCCGGCGAAGTAGAGCTTGGTGCCGTTCTCTAGCTCCAGCACGATCCCGGCAGCCTCACCGAGGTAGTCGCCGTCGTCCGAGCCGCTCGAATGGAAAGCGTTCACGAGCGTGATCTTCACGCCGTCGACCTCGACGGTGCCGCCCTTGTTCGACCCCGGCAGCTCGTCCAGCTCGGCGCCTTGCCGCTCCAGCCAGGCTTTCAGCTCGACGTTCGCGACGACTGCCTGCGGCTTGAACTGCTTGCTCAGCTCGACGGTCTCGCCCACGTGGTCGCCGTGTCCGTGCGTGAGCGCGATCACGTCGACCCGCTCGGGCTCCTTCTCGGAGTCAGGGCATTTCGGGTTGCCGAGCCAGGGATCGACGTAGATCCGCTTGCCTCCCGGCGAGTCGACGCGGAAGCTCGCGTGACCCAGCCACGTCACCGACACATCGGCCATTCACACTCCTCTCTCATAGGAGCGCTGAGCGTAACGAAGGAGCCGTGAGCCGGATGCAGAACCTGGCCGCATGACGCGCCGGGCAATACCAGTCGGGCTCGTGATCGCAGCAGCGGCGGCGGACGGGGCAGGGGCGCACGGCTTCGCGTTCTACGCCCTCCTGCTCGCGGTGCCGGCCGCGGCGGTCGCCGCGCTCGAGGCCTTCGGCCACGTGCTCGACGGCGCGAACGAGCACCTGCACGCGCTCCTCTGGACCGTGGTGCTTGCCCTGGTGGTCGTCGGAGCGGCCGTTCGGGCACCGGCGGTGACCGAGGGCGCGGTCCCGGGTCTGGCACGGTCGGCCCTGCTCGCGTGCCTTGCGATCTTCTGCGTTCAGGCCGCGGTCGCGGCGGCCGCCGAGCTCCGCGGCCGCTAGAGCGCCCGGCCCACGACCACTCCGGCCATGACGGCCGCGATTCCGACGATCGTGCTCCCGGCAACGTTCGTGAACGCCAGCAGATGATGGCCCTCGACGAGCAGGTCGCGCGTCTCCTGGGCGAAGGTCGAGAAGGTCGTGTAGGCGCCGAGGAATCCGATCACGATCCCTGCTCGCGCCCAGCCCGGAAGCTCGTGCCGGTCGACGAGCGACGCGACCGCCGCTCCGGCGAGGAAGCAGCCCGTGATGTTGACCGTGAACGTGCTCCACGGGAAGACGGTGAAGAGGTGGTGCTCGATCAGGCGGTCAAGGCCGTAGCGTGCAAGAGCGCCGGACGCGCCTCCGAGTCCCACTGCGATGACCAGCAGCATGGCTTGGCTCCCTTCGTCAATAGGAGCCATCAGCCGTCGCGGCGGTTGAAGGCGGGCCCCATCGCCCGGTTCGCCTGGATGTTAGAAGGACAGCGAGCGCGCCGCGTGCCGAGCGGCGTCGATCAGCGGCTGCACGGCGAAGAACGCGCCGACCGTGACCGCGAGGCAGCCGGCCACGGCGGTCTGCAGCGAGAGCTCCCGTGCGGGTGAGCCGCCCGCGACCGGAGCGAGCTGCAGCTCCTCGGAGGAGCGCATGTACATCGCGCGGATCACGCCGAGGTAGTAGTAGAGGCTGACCGCAGTCGCGGCCACGCCGACGATCACGAGCCAGGTCCAGCCGCGGTCGTACGCGGCGGCGAAGATATAGAACTTGCCCACGAAGCCGCCGGTCAGCGGCAGCCCTGCGAAGCCGAGCATGAAGACGACCATCGAGATGCCGAGCAGGGGCCGTTCCCAGCCGAAGCCCGCGAGGTTGTCGAGCGTCACCGGACGGTTCAGCTCCCGCTCGCGCGCTGCGACGACCGCGAATGAGCCGATCGACATCGCCGAGTAGGGGATCAGGTAGAAGAGGAGCGCGCGAGCGCCGAGCGCGCTGTTCGCTGCGATCGCGATCAGCATGAAGCCGGCGTGGGAGATCGACGAGTAGGCGAGCATCCGCTTCACGTTCGTCTGAACCAGCGCGGCGAGGTTGCCCACCGCGAGCGAGGCGCAGGCGATCGCGGCCAGCGTGTAGGTCCAGAGTCGGGCCTCTTGCGGGAACGCGGTCACGAGCACGCGGAGGGTCAGCACGAGCGCGACGGTCTTCGTCGCCGCCGACATGAACGCGGTCACGGGGGTCGGCGCGCCCTCGTAGACGTCGGGCGTCCACATGTGGAACGGGGCCGCCGAGGCCTGGAAGCCGAGCCCGCCGATCACGAGCGCGAGCCCCGCGACAAGCAGCGCGTCGTGGCTCAGGTGCTGCTGCTGGACGACCTGCGCGATCTCGTGGAACTCGAGCCGTCCGGTCGCGCCGTAGACGAGTGCCGAGCCGAAGAGCAGCATCGCCGAGCCGAAGCCGCCGACGATTAGGTACTTGAGGCCCGCCTCGAGCGAGCCGACGAGCTCGCGGTCGATCGCGCAGAGGATGTAGAGGCTGATCGAGAACCACTCGAGGCCGAGAAAGAGGGTCAGCAGCGTGCTCGCCGTCGTGAGAAAGGCCATCCCCGCGCCCGCCCAGGCCAGCAGCGCGTAGTACTCGGCAACGTGGTCGTCGGCCATCCGCTCGCGGTAGGAGACGCCGACCGCCAGCAGGCCCGAGCCTGCGACGATCACCGACGCGAAGGCCCCGAGCCGGTCGCGCTGGATCGCGTCGGCGATCACGCCGTGGCCGGCCGAGCTCTGGGCGTAAAGAGCCGCAGCGGCGGCGATCGCGCCCACGAACCCCGCCGCGCAGACGAACGCCGCCACCACGCGCCGGTCGCCCTTGGGCACCAGCACCGCGGCGAGCAGGCAGACGCCCCCGGTGGCGAGCAGCGCGAGTGGGGCGGCGAGCGCGAACCAGTCGATCGGTGGCGTGACGACCCCGAGGATCACTGGCCCTGCTGCTTCCGCTTCTGCTCGAGCTCCTTGAGCGCGAACTGGAGCTGCGCGGCCGCGGAGCTCGGAACCACGCTGCCCTTGTGCGGGATCTGCGGCGCCGAGCCGAATGAGCGCTCGGTGATCGCGGCCGGCCAGGCGGAGAGGACGAGCAGGATCGCCACGAGCGGCACGACCACGCCCAGCTCCGCGGGCCGCAGGTCGAGCGCCGCCTCGGAGACCGCGCGGCCCGGAGCCTGGTGCAGCACCGCCGAGATCAGGCGGAGCATGTACATCGCGGCCAGCACCATCGCGACCGCGCCCACGACCGCGTAGCCCCAGCCGGTGCGGAAGACCCCGGCCAGGATCGCGAACTCGCCCGCAAATGCGGTTGATCCCGGCACGGCGAGCGCGATCACGCCCGTTGTCATCAGCACGGTCGCCAGGATCGGCCGCCCTCCCGCCATGCCGCCGAGCGCGCCGAGCTCACCGGTGGCGGCGCGGCGCTCGATGCCCCCCGCAAGCAGGAAGAGCGTGGCCGAGATCAGGCCGTGGTTGACCATCTGCAGCACCGCGCCGTTCAGGCCGAGGTCGTTGACCGCGAAGAGGCCGAGCGTGATCAGCCCCATCTGGGCGAGGCTCGAGTAGGCGATCACGCCGCGCAGGTCGGGCGCGCGGAAGGCGAGCAGCGAGCCGTAGATCAGGCCGCACGCGGCGAGCACGAGGATCGGTGTCCGAAAGTCGGCGACCGGCCCCGGGAACTTCGCAATCGCGATTCGCAGGAAGCCGTAGGCGGCCGCCTTCGAGACGACTCCCGAGAGCACTGCCGCGACCTCGGGCGACGACTCGCGGTAGGCCGAGGGCAGCCAGGCGTGGAGCGGGAAGAGCGGCGCCTTGACGGCGAAGGCCGCCATGAAGCCGAGGAAGATCCACGTGCTGTCGTCGGTTCCCATCACGGTGAGGTCGAACGTGCCGTGCGTCAGCCCGAGCGCGATGATCGAGGCGAGCATCAGCAGCGACCCGGCCATCGTGTAGATCACGAACAGGAGGGTCGCCCGCAGCCGGCCCGCGCCTCCCCAGACGCCGACGAGGAAGTAGAGCGGGACGAGCATGGCCTCCCAGAAGACGTAGAAGAGCAGCAGGTCCTGGGCGACGAAGACGCCGACGATCGCGCCCGTCAGCAGCAGCATCAGGCCGTAGTAGGCGCGCGGGCGCTCGCGGCCGGCCCAGAACGCGTAGCCGGTCGCGGCCGCGAGCACGACCACCGTCAGGCCGACGAGCCAGATCGAGAATCCGTAGAAGCCGACGTGGTAGGAGACGTGCAGGTCGCTGAACCAGCTCTGCCGCTGGTCGAGCTGCAGGCCCGGCTTGCCGAAGTCGAAGCGCGCGACCGCGTCGATCCAGAGCGCGACCTCCGCGAGCGCGAAGAGCAGCGCGGTCGAACCGACCGCGAAGGGCCGCAGCGGCAGCAGCCAGACGGCGAGCGCGCCCGCGACCGGGAGCAGGATCAGCGCGGTCGTGAGCCAGCCGGTGTCCATCAGCGCACCGCCACGAAGACGACCGTCACGACCGCGAGGCTGGCCGCGATCGCCAGCGCGTAGGTCCGCACGAGCCCCGTCTGCAGGCGGCCGGTCCCGAGGCCGAGCTCGCGCAGGCCCTCGGAGAGCTCGCGCACCGAGCCGAAGACGAGCGGCCGCTCGATCCAGCGGCCGAGCGCGTGCGCCACCCACACCGAGGGCCGGTAGAAGGCGGCGTCGTAGAGCTCGTCGAAGTAGAACTTGCGCTCGAGCAGCGTCTGGAGCCACGCGACCCTCGGCGCCTCCGAGGTGCGCGCTCCGTAGATCGACCAGCCGATGCCGAGCCCGGCGAGGCCGAGCAGGACGGCGAGCACCGACGAGATCGCCTCCTGGACCCCGGTTGCCTCGACGAGCGGCGGCGCGACCTGCGCCAGCCAGTCGGAGACGGGCGTCCAGACCTCGGCGAACTGAAGGAAGCCGCCGATCGCGGCCAGCACTGTGAGCAGGCCGACCGTGGCGGTCATCGAGAACGGCCCCTCGCCTGCGTGCTCGTGCGTCTCGTGGCCGTTGTGCGAGGCGTGGCCCTCGCGCGCGTGCGCGTGTGAGCTCGCCATCAGATGCTCGCGCACGAACGGCGACGGCTCGCCCCAGAAGACGATGAAGAACAGGCGCGAGGCGTAGAGCCCGGTCAGGAACGTGCCGGCCATCCCGGCGATCCAGAGCAGCTGCCCGTACCAGCCATGGTCGAGCGCCGCCGCCAGGATCGAGTCCTTCGAGAAGAAGCCCGAGAAGGGCGGGATCCCGGTGAGCGAGAGCGTGCCGACGACGAAGGCGACGAACGTGAACGGCATCAACCGCCGCAATCCACCCATCTTGCGGATGTCTTGCTCGCCGGCCAGCGCGTGGATGACGAGGCCGGCGGCCATGAAGAGCAGTGCCTTGAAGAAGGCGTGCGTCAAGAGGTGGAACTCGCCGTTGGCGAACGCGCCGAGGCCGACGGCCATGAACATGTAGCCGATCTGCGACATCGTCGAGTACGCGATCACCCGCTTGATGTCGGTCTGGACGAGCGCGATCAGGCCGGCCATGACCAGCGTGATCGCGCCGAGGCCTGCGGCAAGCTCGAGCACGCGCGGGGCCTGCTCGAAGAGCGGCGCGGTGCGGACGATCAGGTACACGCCGGCGGTCACCATCGTCGCGGCGTGGATCAGCGCGCTGACCGGCGTCGGGCCCTCCATCGCGTCGGGAAGCCAGGTGTGGAGCGGCAGCTGCGCGGACTTGGCGACCGCGCCGCCGAGCAGGCCGAGCGCGATCAGGTTCACCGCCCACGAGCCACCGAGCTGGTCGGTCTGCGCGAAGACGTCCTCGAAGTTGAGCGACCCCGTGCGCTGGATCAGCATGAAGAGCGCGAGCGCCATCGTCGCGTCGCCGATCGCGTTCATCACGAACGCCTTCTTCGCAGCCGCGATCGCCGCCGGCCGCTCGTGCCAGAACCCGATCAGCAGATAGGACGAAAGGCCGACGAGCCCCCAGCCGACGAGCAGGATCAGCAGGTTGCCGGCCTGGACGAGGAGCAGCATCGAGAAGACGAACAGCGCCATGTAGGCGAAGTAGCGCCGCTCCTCGTCGTCGCCCTCCATGTAGCCGATCGAGTAGGCGACGATCAGCATCCCGACCCCGGAGACGACCAGCATCATGAAGATCGAGAGCGGGTCGACGACGATGCGCAGGCCGAAGTCGAGCTGCCCCGCCGTCAGCCAGCTCCAGAGGGTCGACGCGTGGTAGCGCTGCTTCGGCGAGTCGCCGAGCAGGCCCGCGAAGGAGACCACCGCGGCCACGAAGGAGACGAACACCGAGGCCGTGGCGAGGTAGGCAGCGCCGCGCCGCGAGATGCGAGTCCCGGCAAGCGTGATCAGCAGGGCCGCAGCGAGCGGCGAGAGCAGACAGGTCCAGGCGGCCGGGATCATCCGCGCAGCGTCGAGAGCTTGTCGACGTCGAGGTCGAGCTTCTTGCGCGCGATCGCCACGATCAGGCCGAGCCCGACGACGACCTCGGAGGCGGCGACGGCCATCACGGTGAGCGCGAAGATCTGCCCGTCACCCTGCGCGTAGTGGCGCGAGAACGCGATCAGGGCGAGGTTGGCGCCGTTCAGCATGATCTCGAGCGAGAGCAGCACGATCAGCGGGCTGCGGCGGATCAGGACGCCGAGCGCGCCGGTGCAGAAGAGGAAGGTCGCGACCGCCAGGTACCAAACGATGTCGGGGCCCATCACGGGTGGATGCACCAGACCCTTCTGGTGCCCGTCATTCCAGAACGCGTATGCGTGCCCGGACCCATCATTGCTGGGCTCCCGGGGCGCCGATCTCCCGCGAGTGGCTGCCGAGGATCACGCCGCCCACGGCGGCGATCAGCAGCACGATCGAGGTGATCTCGAAGGCGAGCAAGTGGTTGGTCAGGAACAGCCGCCCGATCTCGTCGGGCCGCCCGTAGGAGACGTGGATCTCACCCTGGTGCGAGAGCCGGCTGCTGCTCTTGAGGCCGATCACGACGATCACTTCGACGAACAGCGCGGCCGAGGCGGCGACCGCTGCGAGCGCCTGCCAGCTCGGCCCTCCCGCCCACGGCGCGTCGGCGCGCCCGCCGAGGTAGGCGATCACGAACAGGAACATCACCATCACCGCGCCTGCGTAGACGAGCACCTGCGCCGCCGCGACGAACTCGGCCGAGAGCAGCAGGTAGAGCACCGCGAGCGAGGCGAGGTTCCCGATCAGCGAGAGCGCCGAGTAGAACGGGTTCGTGAACGAGATGACCGCGATCCCGGAGCCGAGGCACGCGAAGGCGGCCACCACCCAGACCGCCCACACCAGGACGTTGGCCACTAGGAATGTGCCTTGTAGTAGGGGATCGGCGTGTCGTAGAGGTCCGGGTCGGCGACCGGCACCCGCTTGATCGGCTCGGCCAGGAGCATGTCCTTCGTGTAGATCAGGTCGTCCCGCGAGTACTCGGAGATCTCGAACTCGTTGCCGAGGGTGATCGCGTCGAACGGGCACGCGAGCTCGCAGTAGCCGCAGAAGATGCAGCGGCTCATGTTGATCTCGTAGATGCGGGCGTAGCGCTCGCCGGGCGAGACGCGGTTGTCCGGGGTGTTCTCGGCGGCGACGACGCGGATGCAGTCGGCCGGGCACGCGGCGGCGCAGAGCGAGCAGCCGACGCACTTCTCGAGCCCGTTCTCGTGCAGGTGCAGCCGATGGCGCCCGCGGAAGCGTGGGTAGACGGGCCGCTTGTACTCGGGGTACTGCTGCGTGATCGGCTTCTTGAAGATCTGCTTGAAGGTGACGCCGAAGCCCTTGACGCTGTCGATTGGATTCGCCACTAGAAGGCCACCACGCAGGCCGCGGTCACGAGCGCGTTGATCGTCGCTACCGGCAGCAAGACCTTCCAGCCGAAGCGCATCAGCTGGTCGTAGCGCAGGCGCGGCAGCGTCGCCCGGATCCACATGAAGACGAAGATGAGCGCCAGCAGCTTGAGCAGGAACCAGAGCGGCCCGAGCGGTGCCCAGGGCCCATACCAGCCGCCGAAGAAGAGCGTCACCGAGAGCGCCGAGAGCGTGATCATGTTCACGTACTCGCCCATCTGGAAGAGCCCGAAGCGCATGCCGCTGTACTCGGTGTGGTAGCCGGCGACGAGCTCGGTGTCGGCCTCGGGCAGGTCGAACGGGGGACGGTTCGTCTCGGCGATCCCGCCGATGAAGAAGACGAGGAAGCCGATGAACTGCGGCGCGACGAACCAGATCGTGGCGTGCTGCTTCTGGACAATGTCGACCAGCGAGAGCGACTGGCCCATCAGCACGACGCCCAGGACGGCGAAGGTCAGCGACACCTCGTACGAGACCATCTGCGCGCAGGTGCGCATCGAGCCGAGCAGCGCGTACTTCGACTGCGAGGCCCAGCCGCCGACGATGAAGCCGTAGATCCCGAGCGAGCTGAGGGCGAAGATCAGGATCAGCCCGATGGGGACGTCGGTGACGACCCCGCTCACGTCGTAGCCGAGGATGTTCCAGCCCGGGCCGAACGGGATCACGCTGAAGGCCAGGAGAGCGGTGAAGGCGGACAGGACGGGCGCCGCGATGTAGAGCACGTCCACCGCGCTCGCCGGGTAAAAGCTCTCCTTGCGGATCAGCTTGACGAGGTCCGCGATCGGCTGGAGCAGCCCGAACGGGCCCGCGCGGTTGGGGCCGTAGCGGAGCTGCATCCGGCCGAGCACCTTGCGCTCGACCCAGGTCATGTAAGCGAACGTCAGCAGCAGCAGGTTGATGACGAGGAACGCCTTGATGATCGAGATCCACCAGGTGTCGGTCATGGCGCCACTTCCACCTCGACGAAGCCGCCCAGCTCGGCGGCGTGCTCGTCTGCGATTCGCGCCAGCCCCGGCCGCAGCTCGGGGTTGAGGCGCGCCCGCAACGGCAGCCTCGTTCCCACATGGGTGACGAGCACTGGGGCTCCGTCGAGGATCCCCCGCTCGCCGGCGTCGTCGGGCGAGAGCTCGACCTCGGGGGCCGGCCGCTGGAACTGGAGCTCGGGGACGCGCTCGACCGCTGGGCCGGAGAAGAGAGCCTTGTAGCGGATCAGGCGGAGGCCGTCCCCTTCGGGCGCGGGCGGTTCCTCGGGCAGCGCCGCCGGCGGCGCTTCCGTGCGCGTACGCAGCTCGGCGCGCTCGCCGACCTCGCCGAACGGGAGGCCGTCGTAGACCCTCTCCGAAAGCTCGGCGAAGACCGCGGAGGGGAAAGGCGCGACCTCGACGTCGAAGCGCTCGGCCAGTTTCGAGATCCAGGCCAGCTCGTCCGGGGCGGGTGGGATCGCGGTCCGCCGCAGGCGCTGCAGGCGGCCCTCGAGGTTGACGTAGGTGCCGTCGCGCTCCAGGTAGCTCGTGCCCGGGAGGATCAGGTCGGCCCAGCCGGCGGCGAGGCCGTGGAACATCGACGTGACGAGCACGCGCTCGGCGCGCTCGGCCAGCACCCGCACGTTCGGGTTGGCGGCCGCCTCGTCACCGGAGACGATCAGCAGGCCGATCTGCTTGGGGGCCTCACTCTCGCCGTCGTCAGAGCACGCCCAGGCGTCCGCGACGCCGCGGCCGTTCGCCGTGCGCGGCAGGTGGAACGCGCCCGAGCCGGGCTTGCCGGCGAACTCGAGCTGGCGCGCGAGGCCGGCGACGTGGGCGCCGCCCGCGCCCTCCTCGCCCGACCAGATCAGGATCGCGCGCTTGCTCTCGCGGAGACGCTTCCCGAGCGCATTGCGCTTGTCCGCGAGCCGCCTGCAGGCTCCGTGCGCGCCGCCTTCGTGCTCGATCTGCGCGCCTGCCCGGCGGGCGGCCTTCAGCCACAGATCGACGATCGGCGCCCGCTCGGCGACGGGCTCGTCGCCGATGACGACGATCAGCTCGGCGTCGCGGATCGCAGAGAGCGGCAGGCGGAAGGCGTCCAGCGCGGGGCTTGTCTCCTCAGGCATGACCGCGGTGTGCGCGTCGAGCCCGCCGCGCAAAAGCTTCCCGAGCGCGTAGGCCTGCTCTACGGTCTCCGAGCCCGAGAGGGCGGTGACGATGTGGCCCTCGGCCGCGCGCAGCAGCTGCTCGGCCTCGTCGAGCGCGTCGTCCCAGGAGAGCTCCTCCAGCCCGCGTTGCCGGACCCGGCGCAGCGGGTCGGTGATCCGGTCGCGCGCGTACAGGTGCGTGAACCCGAAGCGGCCCTTGTCGCAGAGCCAGCCCTCGTCCACCTCGGGGTGGTTGCGCGAGATCACGCGCTTCACCTTCCCCTCGCGCGTGGTTGCGGAGACGTTGCAGCCGACCGGGCAGAGGCCGCAGACGCTCGGCACGTTCTGGATCTCCCAGGGGCGCGCCTCGAAGCGGTACTGCGTCGAGGTGAGCGCGCCGACCGGGCAGAGCTCGATCACGTTTCCTGAGAAGGGCGCGCGGTAGGGCCGGTCCTCGAAGGTCGCGATCACCGACTGGGCGCCGCGGTTCTGGGCGACGAGCTGGCCGTCCTCGGCGACCGACTCGGAGAAGCGCGTGCAGCGGTAGCAGAGGATGCAGCGCTCTCGGTCGAGCGCGATCGCGGGCGAGACCGGAATCGGCTTCTCGAAGGTGCGCTTCTCGAAGTCCATGCGCGTGTTGCCGGGACCCCAGCGGAAGGTCAGGTCCTGCAGCGGGCACTCGCCGCCCTTGTCGCAGACGGGGCAGTCGAGCGGGTGGTTGACGAGGATGAACTCGAGCGTCGCGTTCTGGCCCTCGGCGGCCTTGTCCGAGGTCTGCGCGGTGCGGACCGCCATACCGTCCTGGGCGGTCATCGTGCACACGGCCTGCAGCTTCGGCATGCCCTCGACCTCGCAGAGGCACATCCGGCACGCGCCGACCGGCGGGCCAAGGCGCGGCTCGTAGCAGAAGACGGGGATCTCGATTCCGGCAGCGAGGGCGGCCTCGACGATCCCGAGCCCCTTCGGCACCTGCACCTCGCGGCCGTCGATCGTGACCCTTACGAGCTCGGGCGTGCTCACGCGGGCACCGTGGCCACGGTCGAGTGGGTGTGCTGGTCCGACGGCGCGAAGATGCCCTCCAGCGACGAATCGCCGCTGTAGGGGCAGCCGCCCTGCTCGACGTGTGCGACGAACTCCTCGCCCCACTTGTCCATGTAGCTCTGAACCGGCCAGACGGCGAAGTCGCCCAGCGCGCAGAGCGACTTGCCCTCGACGCGGTCGCAGACCTTGCGCAGCAGGTCGAGATCGGCAGCATCTCCGTGGCCCGCCTCGAGCTTCTCGAGCAGCTGCACCATCCAGCGGGTCCCCTCGCGGCACGGCGTGCACTTGCCGCACGATTCGTGCATGTAGAACTTCGTCGAGCGCAGCGCGAGCTGGACCATGCAGCAGCGCTCGTCCACGACGATCAGCGAGGCCGCGCCGAAGAACGTCCCGATCGCGCCGAGCGAGTCGTAGTCGAGCGGCACGTCGATCTGGCGCGCCGAGAGCGCGGGGACGGACGAGCCGCCCGGGATGACCGCCTTCAGCTGGTGGCCGTCGGCGATCCCGCCTGCGTGCGTGTAGATCAGCTCGCGCATCGACGTCCCGAGCTCGAGCTCGTAGTTCCCCGGCTTCGCGACGTTGCCGGAGACCGAGAAGACCACCGTGCCCGGGGAGCCGGGGGTGCCGAAGTGGGTGAACTCCTCCGGCCCGAGCTCGAGGATCGCCGGCACCGTCGCGATCGTGCAGACGTTGTTGATCTGCGTCGGCGCGGCGTAGAGCCCCTGCACGGGCGGGAAGGGCGGCCGCGGGCGAGGCTGGCCACGCCGGCCCTCGAGCGAGTCGAGCAGCGCGGTCTCCTCGCCGCAGATGTAGGCGCCGGCGCCGCGGTAGACGGTCACGTTGACGTCGCCGAAGATCTTCGCCTTCGCGGCCTCGTCGACCGCGCGCTGCAGGATCTCGTACTCGGTCAGGTACTCCCCGCGGATGTAGATGAAGACGTCCTTCGACTCGATCGCGTGGGCAGCGATCAGGCAACCCTCGAGCAGCCGGTGCGGCACACGCGCCATCACCTCGCGGTCCTTGAACGCGCCCGGCTCGGACTCGTCCGCGTTGACGACGAGGTACTTCGGCTTCGGGCTCGCGCGGTCGAGCAGCGAGGCTTTGCGGCCCATCGGGAAGCCCGCGCCGCCGCGCCCGCGCAGGTTGGCCGCCTGCAGCAGGGCGATCAGATCGTCGGAGCTCAGCTTCCGCGCCTTGGGCACCTGCTTGTAGCCGCCTATCGCCTGGTACTCGGCCAGCTTCGTCAGGTCGTGCTCGTCGGCGCCCGCGAGGAGCATGCTCTTAGCCGGCACGAAGCTCACCCACGATCTCGGGCACGTCCTCGGGCTTCACGCCTTGCCGGTAGCGGTTGTCGACGGCGACGACCGTCGCGTAGCCGCAGCCGCCGAGGCACTCGGCCGTCCGGAGGGTGACCTCGCCGTCCTCCGTCGTCTCGCCGGGCGCGACCCCGAGCTCCGACTCGAACGCGTCGACCACCCGCTGGGCGCCCACGAGCGCGCACGAGAGGTTCGTGCAGACCTCGACCAGGTGCCGGCCCACGGGCGCGAGGTGGAACATGTCGTAGAAGGAGGCGACGGCCTGGCAGTACGCGGGTGTCAGCCCGAGCGCCGAGCCGACCTGCTCGAACGACTCGGTCGCAAGCCAGCCGCCGTTGGCCTGCTGGGCAAGCCGTAGCGCCGGGATCGTCGCCGAGCGCGAGTCCGGGAACTGCTCGGCGATCTTGCGGATCTCCGCGGCCAATTCGCTCATCGGTCGACCTCGCCCATGACTGTGTCGAGCGAGCCGACGATCGCGATCATGTCCGCGACGAGCGCGTCCGACATGCACGTCGCCGTCGCCTCGAGCGCCACGAAGCTCGGCGCGCGGAACTTGACCCGCCAGGGCTTGGGCCCGCCGTCGGAGACGACGTAGCAGCCGAGCTCCCCTCGCGGCGACTCGACCGGGATGTAGACCTCGCCCTCTGGGACGCGGAAGCCCTCGGTGACGATCTTGAAGTGGTGGATCAGGGACTCCATCGAGGTGTGGAGCTCCTCGCGCGGCGGCAGCACGACCTTGCGGTCGTCAGCGATCCACGGCTGCCCCTCCATCCCCTCGAGCCGGTCGAGGCACTGGGCGACGATGCGGGTCGACTCCCGCATCTCGTCCATGTGCACCTTGTACCGGTCCCAGACGTCGCCGTTCTCGTAGACGGGCACGTCGAAATCGACCTGGTCGTAGGCGAGGTAGGGCTGCACCTTGCGCAGGTCCCAGTCGACCCCCGAGCCGCGCAGAACGGGGCCGGTCTGGCCGAGTGCGATCGCGTCCTCGGCCGAGAGCAGGCCGAGCCCCTTGGTCCGCTCGAGCCAGATCGCGTTCTGATCGACGAGGTTCTCGTAGTCGTCGATCGCCTTCGGCATCCAACGGACGAACTTGCGCGCCTCGGGATAGAAGCCGCGCGGGATCTCCTCCGCGAGCCCGCCCACCTGGTAGTAGCGCGTGTGCATGCGCGTCCCGGTGACCATCTCGAAGAGGTCGAGGATCTGGTCGCGCTCGCGAAAGCAGTACCAGAACATCGAGATCGCCCCGAGCTCGAGCGCCGCGGTCGCGAGCCACACGAGATGCGAGTGGATCCGGTTCAGCTCGGCGAGGCACATGCGCATCCAGGTCGCCTTCTCCGGGACCTCCAGCTCGAGCAGCTCCTCGACCGCGAGCACGAAGACGAGCTCGTTGTTCTGGAAGGAGAGGTAGTCGATCCGCGGCGCATACGTGATCGCCTTCCACCAGCTCTTGGCCTCCATGTTCTTCTCGAAGCCGGTGTGCAGGTAGCCGATCACCGCGCGCAGCCCGACCACGTGCTCGCCGTGCAGCTCGATCACAAGCCGCAGGACGCCGTGCGTCGAGGGGTGGTTCGGCCCGAAGTTGATCTCGAGCACGTCGTCGGAGTCGCGCAGCTCCGGTGGGACCTGCAGCGTCGTCGGGATCGGCGAGGGGATGCGCGAGCCTTCGTAGATCTTCGGCCGCTCCTGAGCTAGCGCCACTACTCCTCCCCGGAGAACCGCACCGGCTCGCCGCCGAGCGGGTAGTCCTTGCGGAGGGGATGCCCCTCCCAGTCGTCCTCCATCAGGATGCGGGAGAGGTTCGGGTGGCCCTCGATCCGGATGCCCATCATGTCCCAGGCCTCGCGCTCGTGCCAGTCCGCGGTCGGCCACACGGAGACGACGCTCCCGATCGGCTCGTCTTCGTCCAGCCAGGCCTGCACCCGCACGCGCTGCCCGCCGGGAACCGCGACCAGGTGGTAGTTCATCGAGAATCGCTTCGGCTTCGGCTCGGGCGACCGCTCGAGGCCCTGTGAGCCGGGCGAGTTGAGGTCGCGGCCGGCGGCGTTGCCGATGTAGCCGGCGATCCCCTTCGAGCCCCAGCCGAGGTAGTCGGTCGGCGTGACGTCGGCGAGCATCGAGAAGCCTTCCTCGTCGCGGAGGTGCCGGCAGGCCTCGACCACGCGCGCCGGGTCGACGACAAGCGTCGTCTCGCCGTGGGCCTCGCGTGTCTCGACGAGCCCGGGGACGCGCTCGTAGGTCAGGACGCGACTCCGCGGATCTCGTAGGCCGGCGGGACGCCTGCCTTGATCTTCTCCTGCAGCCGCACGATCCCCTCGATCAGCGCCTCGGGCCGGGGCGGGCAGCCGGGGACGTGGATGTCGACGGCGACGATCTTGTCGACGCCCTGCAGGACGGTGTAGTTGTTGAACATGCCGCCCGAGCTCGCGCAGGCGCCCATCGCGATCACCCACTTCGGCTCGAGCATCTGGTCGTAGATCTGGCGCAGCGGCGCCGCCATCTTGTGGGCGACGCGGCCGGAGACGATCAGCAGGTCGGCCTGGCGCGGCGAGGAGCGGAAGACCTCGGCGCCGAAGCGCGCGACGTCGTAGCGCGCAGAGACGATCGACATCATCTCGATCGCGCAGCAGGCGAGGCCGAAGGTGTCCGGCCAGACCGAGCTCGACTGCGCCCACGCGACCGCCTTCCCCACCGTGGTCAGCATCAGCCGCTCCTCGAGGTCGCCGAGCTCCTGCTCGAAGACGCCTGGGCCTTTGCCCTGCCACTGAACGCGCTCGGAGTGGATGCCGTAGTCGGCGAGCCGCTTCTTTACCGCCACTCGAGCGCTCCCTTCCGCCAGATGTACACGTAGGCGACCGCGAGGATGACGATGAAGAAGAGGAACTCGACGAAGCCGAACCAGGCGAGCTGGTGGAGGATCACGGCCAGCGGGTAGAGGAAGACGATCTCTATGTCGAAGACGATGAAGAGCATCGCCGTCAGGTAGAAGCTGATCGTGAAGCGGCCCTCCTTCGGCGGGCCCTCCGAGACCCCGGATTCGAACGGCAGCGCGCGGACGCGTGAGCGGCGGTGGGGGCGGGTCGCGAGCTTGAACGACATCACGACCATCGAGATCGGAATCGCAAGCGCGAACAGGCCGTAGATCAGAAAGGGCAACCAGCTGTCGAGCACTCGACCTCCCGCGGAGAGCGAGCCGGAAGTTAGCAGGTTGGCGGGCGCTACGAGCGAGGAGGAAAACGGCTCAACCAAGCGTGAGGCAGCTGTTACAAGCTCGCCCTCTCGGAAGGCCCCGGAGGGGGATTCGGACAGCCCGAGCACGCTGCTACGATGGGCGTGATGGCCACCGCCGAGCAGCACCAGATCTCGATCGTCTCGCTCACCGAGAGCGCGGCCGCGAAGATCAAGGACCTGATGTCCGAGGAGCCCGCCGGCGAGGCCGAGGTCCTGCGGATCGCCGTCCAGGGCGGCGGCTGCTCCGGCTTCCAGTACGCGCTCGGCTTCGACCGCGGCGCGCAGGAGGGCGACAGCGAGCTCGTCAGCCACGGTGTCCCCGTGGTCGTCGACCCGTTCAGCGCTCCGTACCTGACCGGCACCGAGATCGACTGGGTCGAGGGCCTGCAGGCCGGGTTCGCGATCAACAACCCGAACGTCTCCGGCTCGTGCGGCTGCGGCCACTCCTTCCAGGTGGAAGAGGGCGAAGACGCCGCCGAAGGTGCCGCGGGCTGCGGCTCCGGCTGCTCTCACTAAACTCCGGGCGCCATGGGCGCTGACGGCGTCGTCGACATCACGATTCTGGGTGCAGGCCCTGCGGGTCTCGCGGCCGCGTACTACGCCGGCCACCGCGACGCGTCGGTGCGGATCATCGAGAGCCTCGAGCAGCTCGGCGGGCAGGTCGCGGCGGTGTACCCCGAGAAGCACGTCTACGACGTCGCCGGCCACCCCAAGATCCAGGGCACGGCGCTCGTGGAGCTGTGCGCCGAGCAGGGCCTCCAGTACGGGCCGGACGTGCGGCTGGGTGAGGAGGTGCAGTCGCTCGAGCGCCTGACTCAAGACGGCGAGGAGCTGCTCGCGATCGGCACCGACAAAGGCGGTCCGTACCTCGCGCGCGCGATGATCATCACCGCCGGCCATGGCGCCTTCGAGCCGCGGACGCTCGGGATCGAGGGGATCGAGAACTGGGAGGGCCGCGGCGTGTACTACTTCGTCCGCGAAAAGGAAGTCTTCCGCGACCGCACCTGCGTGATCGTCGGCGGCGGCGACTCCGCGCTCGACTGGACGCTCGGCCTGCAGGACACGGCCAAGCCGCCGATCGGGCTCGTCCACCGGCGCGACAACTTCCGCGCGCTCGAGTCCTCGGTCAACGAGGCCCGCTCGCTCGAGGGCGAGGGCCGCGTCCGCATCTTCACGCCGTGCGAGGTGCGCGAGATCCACGGCGACGGCAACCTCGAGGCGGTCTCGATCGAGAACACGAAGACCGGCGAGGTCGAGCAGGTCCCGTGCGAGGCGCTGATCACGCTGCTCGGCTTCCACTCGCACCTCGGCGCGATCGCCGACTGGGGGCTCGAGCTGGAGGGGAAGCGCCAGATCAAGATCGAGCCCAAGACGTGCGAGACGACGCTGCCCGGGGTCTACGCCGCCGGCGACGTGGCCGGCTACGAGGGCAAGATCACGCTGATCACGATCGGCATGGGCGAGGCCGCGATCGCCGCCAACAACGCCGTAGCGCGCATTCGCGGCGAGAAGGTCCAACCGAAGTACTCGACCGACTAGCTCGATCGCGCTACGGCTGGGCGCTCGCCGAGCCGATCACGTTGGGATGGCCGCCCTTCAGGTCGAGTGCCTCCGCTGCGGCGACGTCCGCGTGGTGCACTCGGACTCGCACAACCGCCTCGACGGCGGCGAATGCGCCCGCTGCCGCTACGTGGGCTGGGCCGCCTCGGCGGAGCTCGACGAGCGGCTCCGCAGCAGGCTGCGCACGCGCCCCGTGGAGCGCCGCCGGCTCCATCCCGCCTGAGTAGACTCGATCCCATGGCGCGGACGGAGGCGCAGCAAGAGCTCTGGGGCAGCGAGACTCGCAAGGCCGTGGACAACTTTCCGGTCTCAGGCGAGCCGATCCCCGTGCCTGTCGCGCGCTGGCTAGGCCGGGTAAAGGCCGCTGCCGCCCGAATCAATGCGGAGCTGGGGCTCCTCGACGCCGACAAGGCCGAGCGCATCGCCGCGGCGGGCGACCGCATCGCCGCGGGCGAGCTCGACGACCAGTTCCCGATCGACGTCTTCCAGACCGGCTCGGGGACGAGCTCCAACATGAACGCGAACGAGGTGATCGCGGCCCTCGCGGGCGAGGGCGTGCACGCCAACGACGACGTGAACATGGGGCAGTCCTCGAATGACGTCTTCCCAACCGCCGTCCACCTTGCCGCTCTCGACGAGCTGACGAACGACCTCCTGCCGGCGCTCGACGCGCTGGCCGCGGCGCTGGAGGCGAAGGAGGCCGAGTTCGACGACGTGGTCAAGTCGGGCCGGACGCACTGGATGGACGCCGTGCCGGTAACG
>Ga0193705_1000047_pt1 | contig 24543 bp, 23 predicted proteins | sample U3m2metaG_FD_143045 | JGI IMG/M metagenome (GOLD analysis project Ga0193705, IMG submission 143045) | Soil microbial communities from a riparian zone of the East river system, Colorado, United States - U3m2 | ecosystem: Environmental > Terrestrial > Soil > Riparian zone | place: USA: East River... | reverse complement strand
TGGCAGCAAAAGAAGGGATTAAAGGAACTCTTTTACCTGGTAGAGCTTTACTGGCACGTGCTGAAGGTGTGATGACACAGCTAGATGTATTTTCTAATAACATTAAGTTGCTTTATGGGATGGACGAAGATCCTAAATGGAATAATAGAAATACTAGATTTTTGGAAGAAGCTTATGCAGGAGATGAGCTCGAGGTAGAATATCATGTATCAGATAAAAGAGAAGGAACAAACACTGAAAGGTACGGTATACTATCAATTGATGTTCAGATTAAGTGAATACGTGATGGCAAACTTGTGATAGTATCACACAGGAATCTTTATAGAATAAAAAAATAAATTATAAATTAACTAGCTTAATTGCATTTATCAAGATATCGAAGAATATCATCGATACGCACGCATTAATTAAAAATCTTATGGCTTTGAAAGAATAATCACGTATGCCAGAATAAGACCAGAGATTACAAATACTGGTTTTATGATTATGATAACTAATGAGTAACATGAGGAATATCGACTCTATTCCTGTTTCCAGTTTCATGAGCGTCAATTTAAAAACGGAGATGGCTGATCAAAATATTCATGCGGCATGTAAAATAATGAATAAAAATAACATTGGAAGCGTGATTGTGGTGAAAGAATACACTACTGAGCCTGTTGGTATAATTACAGAAAAAGATATTGTACGCATTATTGGATCATCAAAGCCATCCCTTTTGCATTTACCCTTACGGGAATTAATGAGCAAGCCCTTGATCACAATTTCACCAAATAGTTCTATTAAAGATGCATTACAGACTATGCAGCTTAATAAGATTCGAAGACTTCCTGTAGTTAAAGAAGGAAGTATTGTAGTAGGTATTATCACTGATAAAGATGTATTTAGAGCAATTATGGAAAACCAAGATTTATTAGCAAGTTTGTCAAATGAGGAAATCTTCAGAGAAAACAAACCATTACTAAGGAAGCTAGGGGAAGGTGTGATTAGTGATATCTTTCCTCCCCGGTAATTTTCGAGGCCCTTCGATTCAGTTGATCTTGAAAGTTTGTAGCAGTATTTCATGCTTCTTTCAAGATAGAAATTAATCCTACAAGACACTTCTTGTATTCTGGTAGTCTTTCGTCAATGTATTTCTTGATATTGGTTTTGGCTTGTTGTCGTCTGAGAATTGATATAATTATTGGTGCTTCACTCAATCATCTGTAGGTGCAAATTTTCTTCTTACGAATAGCTGTGCTGGAAATATGACTAGCCAAAAATACTGAGCAACTTGTATATCGATGAAGGAAATTCCAATTGAACTTATGAATACTAATGAAGGAATAATGCTTTGAACTGAAAATGATTTTATTTGTCTTTCACTCATATTTTTATCAATTAGCATCTTGTTCTTTGAAGCATGTAACCATATTAGTGCTAATAATGCTCCAGTCGCTGTCAAAATTATAGCATATACTATAAAGACTGAGTGGTATAGACCATAATTTATCTCAAGTGCAGTAGCAAATGAGACGAGTGTAATAAAGAACAAAAATATGAGGTTTAGCCACACCATTATCGAATGTGAATCCTCGATCTGATTGAAAACCTGATGATATTTGATCCAGAAAATACCAACTATTATGAAACTGATTAGATAAATCTCGAACTGAGGAAGTAACTGAACTAATTTATCAGCAACTTCTGGTTCAGTAAGGTTGTTAGGTATATTAGGAATTTCGATTGAAAGAGCCATGAATGTTATTGCGAATGCAAAAACTGCATCTCCAAAGGAAGTTATATGTTCTAGTCTTATTTTGTTATGTGTATGTTTGTGCATATTATCCTGCTGAATTCAGTAACGGACGGTAAGTAAAAAATGCTCGCTAGCTACCACTATTCTGAAAACCTATTAATATTGAATTTGTTGAGGTAAACATCGGTAGTTTTGATAACGGAAAGGCTATCTTTTTTTGGAGCCGTAGTGATCCCATGAATGTAAAATGATATTGATAAAACTCCGATTAAATTGATTTAATGGGATTACATCTTCAACAAGTTAATCATTTCAACTAAAATCTTCCACGAGTTATTTAGTTATATGTGCAGTGAATTTTACAGAATCAGTTTTGAGGCTTGTTATCAGACTTACGCGCTAACGAACTTTATTTATCTTTTATCTTTATTCTAATTCTGTTTTAGACTGGCTAGCCTATTTTCCTCAATTTCCTTAAAAAATGATTTGGACTCCATAATTGAGTGTCTCAAAAAAAACGAAGTCCATATAAAGAATGAAGAAAAAACTAGTAAGGTTGGAACGCTATTCTACAGCACCTCCTGGGGCAGCAGTTCCTCCGCCTCCTCCTATAGTTTTCAATCCCTTCTCCTTCAATACTTCATCTAGTATCGTCAAATCAAATATCCCTGATAGATCAGGACGTGGCTTTCCTTTAGCTAAGAATCCTAAATCATAGGCGCTATTAGCAGAACGAAAGAGTGTCAGCTTTAGTGGGTCATAAGTAATATCTAACCTTGATAATGCATCTCTTAATTCATCTTCTGCAATAGTTTTACCTGTCAGCTTTTTGAGTTCAGTATTAAATGACTTAATAGCTTCTTCTTTATGATCATTAATCCATGTTGTTTCATTAACATGGGCTGCTAATAGCTTTTTAATTACGTCTGGGTTATTCTTAAGATAATCTGAGCTGACGGCTACGTTAGCTGTTACAAATTTACCACCTGGCCATAAACTTCTTTCATCTAAGAAAATTTTTCCATTTCCTTCCTTCACCAATCTTGCACCCCATGGTTCAGGGACCCAAGCACCATCGATCTCTTTCTTTAGAAATAGCGTCAGTATATCAGGATTAGCTACAGGTACTACTGTGACATTTCCACCATTCTCTACTGTTTTATATCCATTATCCAACAAATATTTCCTTAGTGCTACATCCTGAGTATTACCAAGTTGAGGTGAAGCAAATTTCTTGTTCGCAAAATCTTTAGGCGAATTAATTCCAGCATCATTTCTAACTACAAAAACTGCTCCTCCACTAGATACTCCAGCAACAATCTTTAGATCCTTTCCATCAGATACTACATATCCATTGATTGCAGGATTTGGCCCAACATATGTTGCATCAATTCTTTTTGCTAATAACGCCTCTATTGCTGATGGCCCAGCATTAAATACGGTTGTTTGAACTTTTACGTTATCGCCTAATGCTTTTTGAAACTCTCCACTTCCAAATCCAATTACAGCTTGAGCATGATTTATGTTTGGGAAATAGCCTATCCGTAGGGTCTTTACCGTGTTAGTAGATCCTTGACTACCATTAGTACTATCATTGCTAGCATTCTGTGCAAACGCCTGGGAAAATGGAGTAAAACTGGCAACAATAAATCCACTAATAATTATTGCTGCTAAAGAAATTGCAGACTTATTCCTTCTTAATTGCATTTGAAAATACAGTAATATATGTCAAATATTATTGCTGGCATATATGCAATATAAAACAGTTATATGAAAAATAAAAGCTTGGATTTTAAATTATAAATTATCATCGTTGTTATTATAATGACTCTAAGTATGAACTTATTACTGCTGTTATTATTGCCGTAGACATACTCATCTTATCTTTCGTCCATCTTATTTTTTGTTTAAATTAGGAGAGGAAAGAAAATGATAGGATCGTTTTTATTGATATTACATCTATACACTAATTTGCAGTTTAGAGCAATAAAAATTGATACAGAAAATGAAGTTAAGTGCTATCTCTTGACAAATAACCGTAGTTTTGAGTATGAAAAAGTAACTATTTATGGTTTTGATGAAAATGAGTTATGTAGAAACTATGTAGAAACTATGACTACATTGATAAGAATAGGCAATCTATTTAGCCTTCATTTTAATTAACTATTCTTTATCAGCCGTATAGATTTTTAGGTTTTTTGAATAGCCACGGTCTTCTAGAAAAGACCAGTTTTTACCGCAAATTGTACAACTGACACAATCATCCTTCGAAGACAACTGGAGTTCATAGTGACTGCAGCGTATTTGATATTCACGCTTAAGAGCTTCCATTTCTCTGATAGCGGTGATGTGTCTGACAGAGTTTTCTGTCAATATAATATTCTCTCATAGAAAGTATTATTATTATACAATTTATATATTTGGGATACTTAGGATACTTAACATTAACAATACAATAGATATATCATCGTAAACAAAAATGAGTAGAAATTCGATTTTGGAGTAGAGATATTAAATAAACAAAATTTCGAGTCAAATTATATGTAAGTTGAAAAAGTGGAATATCAAAACAATGGGCCAATACCTTATTGTTTTTCTTCATCTTGATTCTTTGATGATGACTCTTTCTTTCCCTCTATGGCCACTTTTATTATTATCATCATGCCGCGTCTTGGTATTATTATTGAAGTCTCTGTGATACATTGGTCTCTTGATGATGATAGTGTTGATGTTTCTGGTACTACTGATAGTAAAGGGTGAAGACCTATATAACAAAGATCCTGAACACCCAGATTTGGAAAATTGGAAGAAGACTACCAAATCTATCTGCGATGACTTCATAGCAAAAGGTAAAAAAAGGAGTACGAGTAGCTGCTGATCTATCGTCGTATTTCTTATCACGCGGTCTAGAAAAACAATGGTTTGATCTAGAATATGCACTTGAGAGAAAACGGTCAATGCCTCTGTCGATCCTCTGTGCGTATAATATTGACATGCCAGAACTATGGAATACAGATGTTCTGAAATACTATGTAAATCTAAACGATGAAAAAGATTTCATTGACGCTCATAGTTTTGTCATATTTGCGTCAAAACAGAAAAGCATAATATTTACAACATAACCCCTGATAATATCCTTTAACGACGACGAGCGATGATACTTCACATGTGTAGGTATCCAAAAAACTTACTACACCAATTCATAAATTTCCGGTATCGACATCCCTTATTACATTATCATTTTTTTACAGATCATATATTCGATTGCGCAGGCCCAATTCTTTAGGTAAGATAAAGTAATTTGGATATTTGACTTGTACAGGTATCAAAGGTACAAGGTCGACGTAGTTTATTTTGAAACGTTTTTGCATTATTGTTGATAATATATATTTTGTATATGCAAGCTAAATCAATAAGAAGTCAAAAAAGAGAGAGAGCACCCATAGGATACTGGGCTGCTCAAGAACAATATTCTCTGCAAGACTTACTCAATCATATAGTACAAGCCGAAAAGGCAGGCTTTACTAGTACAATGACAAGCGACCATTTTCATCCATGGTGGCATGATAATGGATTTGGTAATTTTACTTGGGTATGGATTGCTGCAGCAGCTGAAAGAACAAAAAGAATGCAATTTGTGACAGGAGTTACAGCACCACTACATCGATACCATCCAGCTATAATTGCTCAAGCTTTTGCTTCTCTTGATGTACTTTATCCTGGTCGTATAGGGCTTGGCATTGGCACAGGAGAGGCTATGAATGAAGTACCCTTAGGATATATTTGGCCTAAACCACGTTTTAGATTATCAAAGACTAAAGAAGCAATTCAGGTAATAAGGAAACTATGGTATGAAGGAAGGGACGAGAACAATAACATTAACAGAAGTAGCAAGAATGGTTTCGTAAATTATAATGGAGAATACTTCCTAATTAGAAATGCAAAGCTTTACACTCCACCTGTGAGTTATGTGCCTATCTATATGGCAGCTGTTGGCCCAGAATCAACCAAAGTTTCTGCAAAATATTCTGATGGCCTAATTACGTTTCTTAAGCCAAAAGAATCTAAAATGACGCTTGATATTTTTAACAAGACTGCAGAGCAAGAAGGAAAGGATTCATCAAGGATTGCTAAGATAGCTGAATACAAAGTATCCTATTCAGTAGATTACGATAAGGCCTTTAAATCTACAATGTTTTGGAGAGCTACTTTAATAAAAAATATATTTGATTCAGCAATAAGTGATCCTAGCGAGCTAGAGAAAACTGCAAAAGCACAGGTTTCTGACAAAAAACTAAAAGAATCTATTGATATAATTACTTCAATGGAAGACTGCGTAAAATCAATAGAGGAATATTTTAAAGCTGGTTTTACTCGTGTCTATATTCATAGCACCAGCCCCTCAGAGATAGAATTTATTCGCACATTTAGTAGAAAAGTGCTGCCATATTTTAATAAAGGAATGTAAAATCAACTCTTAACTGCTAGCGCTGAATTCGAAATGACACGAAAGAATGAGGATGGGAGTATACTATTGTAGCAAGTGCGGCATGGTTTGGGATCCAGTAGACCAACTGTAGCAGCGTGTCATAAAGTCGCAAGAAAAGACTCGACCAAGAATACCAAAGCCATCAGAAATCTGATGTTTTTCACGCAATCCTCGTTCTTGTTCATAAACTACTGTAACCACCTGACTCCACCATCCTGAAAGTCCGTGTTTTTCATAAAGGTATTCAGCAATCTGTTTATGAGGCATTTTAGCCGCTCCTACTGAGTCAAGTACTGTAAACCACTGCTGCCATTTCCTACCTGTTTTCCCCAGTACAGCTTCATCATCACCCATTCGTAAAGATTTATTGTATTTTTTCATCATACCCGTCATTTGTTATTACATCATGTTCTGTTCACCTGCTTGTGACATATGTATTATTTGACGGAGATTCTTGAAATATTTATATATAGGCCGGGGCTTTGTTAAAGTCCTGAGCCATGATACGATGACGTAAATATCTTTTACTATACTGCCTTAGTCAGGCAAAGTTTTTTCAATCATGCCGGTCTCTAATAGAATGAATGTTGGATGATATCTATTTTGGAGGCAGCGAAGTGATTTCCTTTTTGAGGAAACCTACGATTTGGGTTACACGGCACCCTTTGTCATAATATCTTCTCCTGTATGTTCTTTATTCCAAATCCAGAACGATTTTTTTAGATTATTGATCTAACTTAATAAGCAGAACTAAATGCTTATTTAAATATTTCCCATATCATATAATTTCTATAACAATGACAAATATGCGATATAAAATCTCGTATTTTTATGATATTTACCTTTAGATAATTCTCTGTAGTTATAATTTTTACATCTAAAATATTATTTGAAAACCTTATATTATAATATCTTTTTATAGCAAAATATGAAGCGTATAGAAGCCATTATTAGTAATGAGAAAGTTGTGGAAGTGAATGAAGCATTGAAGAACGCTGGGATTGGAGGATGTACTATTCTAGAAGCAAAAGGCAGAGGCAAAGGTGAAAAACCGCTCGTTGAAACTGCCAGGGGAACAGGCAGATTTGTCTCGGAATTTTCAGTTAGATCCAACATTGTTACGGTAGTAGAAGATTCTCAAGTTGATAAAGTCATCAAGACAATACTTGATCTAGTGAGTACGGGTTCTGCAGGCGATGGTAAAATTTTTATCTCAGCAGTCAATGACGCAATTGATATAGGAACAAAGAAACGTGGTGAGGCAGCCATCGTTTAATATAATAGAAAATATAATATTATTTACAGTTACTGAATCAGTTATTATAACAACATCATAATAAGTTGTATTACTGAGGTGATCTCGAATAATAGGTTAGCTTCTAATGACAGTCAAAATCCTTAAAATTCAAAGCAATGTGAAAATATGGCTGCATAATAGGAAATCAAGGCAAACGCTAAATTTGGCCTCCGTATTATTTTCTCGCTTTTAGGTCTTATCCTTGCAAGTTTTCTAATACGACCACAGCTGTTGTATCATATACATGTTTTTTTGTAAAATATATTATTGGAACTGAGGGCACCAAATACTTATAGTCATTCTCATCTAAATGATTACATCTGGGACTAAAGTAAATGGTAATAATTATACAAAAAAATCCTGAATTTACCAATTTATTACAAAAGAACTTGATGTCTAGACACGAGGAAAAAAGAAGAAGAGACAACAGAGTGCATGTCTCTGACATCATACCAACTACCTGCATAAGAAAGCAGTATTATTCAAGAAAATTTCCTGATATGGATCCTCTTTCTAATGAATCAATACACCATTTTGTAAGAGGTGAATCAAGTGAGTTTGTTATTACACAGCTTTCAGATCTAGGTGTAGCACAAGCAGATATAGAAATGGATGGAATACTTGCCCATCCAGATATCATGAGTGATGAAAAAGATGTAATAGTCGAATTAAAAGATACTGTCAATGGCAGACGCCTAGATTTCTATGATAGTACATTCAGATCGTACCTTAGGCAGCTGTTATATTATATGGTTATGACCGGTATAGAAAAAGGAATTATTTCTATAAGGTATAACATAAAAGAACTCAGGTGGGTCAAAAGTGATTCAGAAGGTGATTACTTCTTTCGACCATTCAATGCTAAAGATGTGGGTATAGAAAGCTGGGAAGTATTATTACCATCACATGATATTGCTAGACAAATATTAAAGAACGAGATGGTTAGACGCAAAAACCTGTTCCTAAAAGCTTTGGAAGAAAAGGATGTTTCTATATTACCTAGACTGATAGATGATGCAAAAAGAGGTAAATGTCCATATTGCCCATTTTATGATAAATGCATCAACCAAGATTCTGAAACTAATGAAGCTAAAGAAATGGCCAAAGAGATAGATTTGCTAGATATCAGAGGAGTTGTTGATTTAAAGAACTCTGCTGCTACTTAGTAACTGCCTGATGCTCTCGTAGTAGACAGTTTGGTTATCTCAGAAATGACTATGATTAATTATATTAGTCAATAGAATAAATAAACAGGTTTGAGTTTAAGCAGGATTGCCTAACCAGCAACTATACTTTTACTCCTTTGCACACTTGTAACTATGCTATGCTTTGTGTACTATTACCCATGGAAAATTAAACATGACGGAAATGGAGAAAGAGATGCGCCAACAATAGTGCATTTTGAAAAAAGTTTTATCTTAATATTATTTAATAAAAAATTTTTTCGTCTCTCCGAGTGTTAATACTTCTAGCGCTGCAATCTTTATAACAATAGGCAGATCACATACAATTCTTCCTATAGACAGACAGTGACGTTGAGGTAGAGTTCTAACTATGGACCTGATGGTGTCATTATCTGCCAACGATACTTTTGATATTTTGTCTAAATCTATATCATTAGTAAAATTGAATAGAAATATGTTATCTACTTGTCTGTAGATTCCGTCACTAATAGCATCAGGCTGATTTGTGACAAATGTTGCATAGATTCCAAAATGCCTCATCCTTGTAATAATGTCTTCCCAGTACGTATCTCTAACGTATAAGTGGGCTTCTTCTGCAAAGAGAAAGACTGGTGGAATTAGCATCTTCTCTAACAAATCAACCAATTTACTCAACACCAATTCTACAATCATTCTTCTTACAACAGGGGTTACTCTGCCTAGATTAAATATCATTGCAAGACCTCCACATTTCTTTGCAATCAGATTCTCAAACCTGAAGCCTCCATCGCCCTTACCATTATCATCAAATATACGAGATGCCTGAATTACATGGTGTCTTGAGATAAGCGCATCTCGTACAAGCTCATTAATATTCCAAGTATTGATCGCATTACCTAACGCTTCGATATCTAACGTTTGTTTATTTTCAAGCCAATCCCAAATTCTAAAGAATTCACGTAACGATGCAGCTGGCATATCGAGTGCATTTTTTAGCATATTCGAGATGGCAGCTTTGCCACAATAGCCAAGAGTGAAAGTTAATCCATTTCCAGGTTCCAGCACTATCGTCTGATCTGCCAATGAAGATGGAGAGCCATCTTGTTTACATCCTATTCCTCTATATTCATTATTTAAATCAAATACAATAACACATGCCCCATGCTGTACAAGTGTCTTAACGAGCATCTTAGAGAGATGTGACTTGCCAGATTCCTTTTTTCCAGTAATAATATTTAATTTGCCATCAAGATCTTCAGCATAGATCTCGAATTCTTCATTGTCTACACCGGCTTTCCCTAAGGGAATAGGAAAAACACCGGTTCTTCCAAGAAGCGAATCTAGTTCAGAAATCTTTAATCTTCTTACCTTAGAATATACTCTAGAAGGAATCCATGTAACATCACTTGATAGCTTGTCCGACAAATCAATGGCAGCCCTTATCTTAGCTCGGAACATTCTTGCATCTCGGAGCATCCGTGATAAAATTCCAATGTTGAGTGGATCGTGGAGATTCTCTGTACTTGATGCAGTTACCACTTCGTCCTTGACAATATCTTCAATTAAAGATTGTGAAGAAAGATATTCCTCGTCGTAGATCTGAGCAATCATCTTTTTCTTTACCTTTTCATCTTCGATTAGTAAATAGTCACCCTTGCTAGCTGTATCTGTTTTCATTGCTAGCATAAGAAGTTCGTTGTCTTTTTTTGATAAGATCTTCATACTGGGATCGAGCCTAGCAGTGTTTTACGGATATCCTCACTTGCAATCTCTGTTACGTCATAGTTGCTCAAAACATGTCCTCTAAGACATGATGTCTCGGTACTAGTAAAGGTTGAAATATGGTGGGCAAGCCTTAGGGTTTCAGGGTAGCCTTGTATTATAGAATCATTTCCAAGTAATTTTCCAAGCGACTCATCTTTATCGCCATGAGTAGTAATAATATCTGCACGCAAGACAGGAATGCTGTTATTTCCCAACTTTACCATAAGATTATTACCTATAGTATTTCGGACAAGGCTTTGGATGATTAAGTCAATATCCATATATGCTGGTCCCTGGATTTTTGTAAGAGGTAAAGAAACTCTGTCAAGAACCTTGAGTTTACTAGCCTTGCTAATCCCTATAATTGAATTCCTATAAAGAGAACAGTTCTCTGCTACATTTTTAATACTCTGGTTTTTGCTCTCAAATATCGATGACTTCAATGATCCATCGATAAGAATTATTGATTTTGAAAATTGTCTAGAAAGTTCCATCTGAATTGCTCTTTCGACCCGTATCCTGATTAACCGTTTTGCTAGGTCATTATCAAATAGGACAAATTTTGTCAATCTGTGGTCAAGTGCAGAATATCTTATAGTTTCTTCGCTCAAGTAAAATAACACAGGCCCAATTTTAAAATGCATTAATTCACAGCCGTTAATGGCCATTGTAATTCCACTTTTAACTGCGTAAAGTGATCCTTCCTCTGTTTCTGCGACTTGTATGCTGCTTGAATCAATAGCAGATATCATTGTGTCTTCCTTGATTGGCTGAATAGTTGTTATTGTTGCTGTACAGTAAGGTGTAGATTTGCTTCCCCAACCATCAATTGGTACAAGGCTTTTATTGTTTTTAGTAAAGATGATTTTTTTCCCTTTTAACACATCATGTAACTTGGGCGAAAGGCATTCGAAAATTGACTTATCAAAGATGTGTCCAAATTTGTCTAGATTAGTTGCACACGACGGAAGATTTAAAAGACTCTTTGAATTCATGTTGCTCAACAATATACTTGCAGCGTTGTTTATTAATGTTGCGCAACATGCGCAATATGCTTAGCAACAAGTTTATGTGTCAAAATTGTCAATGGTGTATGTTTCTATGAGCGGGCCGCAGCAGGCAGCATCTCCGCAGGAAGAAGTCAAAATTAAGTTAAAACATCGTGACTGGGAGGTTGAAATAACTTGTGTTGAAAGCAAAGTAAAGCAGACTGTTGAAAATGTTCTTTCCGGTATAGATAATTCCACCACTCTTGATACAACATTGGATACTAAGATTTCAGAGTTAAAAAAGGATATTGAGTATCTAAAGTTGCAAATTAGTTCAGGCGATATCAACCAAATATCAGTATTAAAAAACTCTATGGAACCTGAGCGCAAAGCCTTACAAAGGGGAGGAACGACGTGTAGAGGTCTACTTGAAACCCTGTGGTATGAAAGATATTTCGAAACAGAAAAACCATTACGAGAGGTTCATGAGGAGTTGTCAAGACGTGGATATAATTACGATAGGACTGCAGTATCACATTCACTAACAGATATGGTAAGAGAAAGCATTTTAACTAGAGTTGGAACAATGCGAAATTATCAGTATATTCAAAAGAGACCCCCTTCGGAATCTCAGCTATAAATGAGCTACATCATAGAGGATGGTTTAGTCTTTTTAGCGATTGTAGAACTTAACCAATGAATACCAGCTGTAGTAATCCTATAAACAGCAGATTCAATCCCGTCTTTTGTATTGTCCCTTTGTATGTGTCCTGCCTTTACCAACTCCGACAGCCTTGAGCTAACAGATTTTGGATTAAGAGCTGTAGCAGATTGAATTTCAGACATTTGCATTCTATCATCCGGTATCCTACCAAGATCCTTTGCAATTTTAGATGCTATCAATTGCAAAGCAACCAATTGTTTATCTGATAATTTTTTGATTGCTGATCCTTGTAGTTCTGGAATTACTCTAGGACCTTCTGGAGTAATTCGAATTAGATTTGAATATGTTTCAATAAGCTCAGTCACCGCATAATTTAGAGAAATTTTTTTTGCCAGATCAAGTGTAGGGACTTGTTTTGTTAAGAAGGTAATGACAGATGTCATGACTGACTCGGCAGAGCCGTTGAACTGTACTTTTACATCTCCGACAGTGATTGATACAGTAACATACAAGTTATTGTTATTGTTGCTATTGTTATTATTTGACATCTTTATTGCCTTCTATGGTAAAAATATCTCTACTGTTGTATACTATTATCTGTGTAGTTGCGTAAGCACATACACACTTATTGAAAAATAATGGAATAAGTGCAATAACTAAGGGAAAAGCTCGTATCCAACCGCATTTTTTTTGTCCATTAGTTATGATAATAATTTTGTAGCATGTTATACTGGCACGTTTGTACAAGAATTTATCCCACAACATTAGATCGTCTCTATAGTTTTTTAGATGCATGGACTATTTCTTAAACCTTAATGCTTGTAATGATGTATAATTTATTAGTTCAGATTTGTGTACAGGCATCATTGGCTTTTCTTACTCGATAAGTGGTTGTACTAATAATTCTTTCAGTTTGTGTACTCAGACGATTGAACTAGTATTAAACATTAAAAATAAAGATTGATTAGTATAAGAATAATTGTTATAAATCCTTAGCCCTGCCAATCTTATAAATTAAGAAAGAATTTAACTCTAATATAGACGGCAAATATAGACGCAAATATAGACGGCATGCAACAAATTAAGGATATCTAGTAGTAGTTGTTATCGTTCTTCCTTTTATATCATCTTGTGCTAATTGATGTCGTTATAGTGTGGGGAATGGCTAATGCAGAGTTTGCAAGGATGCTTGGTAATACAAAGATGGCTGCTGCTGCAATCACTGCGGCTATTGACATTATTTTCTGTGTACTATTCATGTTGTCGTAAGCTTCTTATCGCAATGTAATAAACTAATCGCTCAATGTTCTATAAGAAATAGAAGTGGTGGTAGTAGGAGGAGAAAAACGACATAACGCAAGTAATGTTATTAGTAATAATCCCAGGTACATCTTCATTCTAATTCCCGTTAGAGGCCTCTAAGTCTAGTTATCGTTACCATAGACATCTGAAAATACCTTTTTGTAGTTATAGTTATTAAAGTTTTGAGAATCGCTGTATTTTATGCATTAATGTATCCTACATAAATAAATCACACGACTTATCTAAAAAGAGATAAGTAATGCCAAGATAATTCTAATTTACTTGGATAACAAGGGCTACTATGCAATACTTGGTATACATGAACATGCTACCTCTCAAGAGGTTAAGAAGGCATACAGACGGCTAGCTAGGAAATACCATCCTGACAGAAATAATTCATGTTTTGCTGAGGATATGATAAAAAAAATTAATGCTGCATTTGAAGTTCTTTCAGACCAAAGCAAGAGAGTGCAGTATGATGATGCAGACTTCTCCTCAATCCAAGTGGAATACGATAGTAGTACAGAGGAAAAAGTTCAACGAAATTCAACATCCTATCAACATGACACTGGCTATCATCATTATTCTGACCACAATAACAGTGACAACAATTATTTCAAAAGTAGAGGTAGTAATAAGGATACTGAGCAGGATACAGGACTATATACAATGCCACTCAGAACCCTTCTGGATATCCCAAAAGGACGTTTTCATATAATTGTAGAACCTTCCCTATGTATGGCATTTGGTAGCTGTGAAACACTTGCACCGAAGGTCTTTGTATTAGAAAAGAATAAAAGAATAAATCCTAAGGCAAAAGTAGTGTCAGAAACTGGCGCAGACTTTGATGCAATACTTGCCGCGGCTCAGACTTGTCCCACGAAAGCAATTAGAATTATAGATAGATACACAGGCGAGCAAATTTATCCATAGGCAGCTGAGCCGAAATGAAATAGATGTTATTTTCATATGTAGCTGCTAGAAATAACCTCTTTTGGGTTCTATAATAGATATAATATATATTTATGTTTATTTGTCTTTTTATAATATGAATTATGTTTAATTAGGTTTATTTCTAAAAGATATTTAATATCTACAAGATAACATTATCTAAAGTTTTGTAATAATATAAGATGTGATAAAAGGTGTTACTGTTTATATGAAAAATTCTGAAGCATGAAAAACACCATCACACATTACAAGTAAGGCCAACACTAGATAATACTAGCCAGCTAGTAGATTTATAATATTAATCAATTTTATATTTATTATTCTAATAAGTATTTATCTTTGCAATACTATACTGCTAATTGTATATGGTGAGCAAAACCAAATCGAAAACAAAGAAAAAGGGAAAGCTGGGAAAAGCTTCTAAAAAATCGAGTACTAAGAAAGTGGGTACTAAGAAAAAGACTAGAGTTCCAGCGCGCACAAAGAAAGTTTCTCGAAGACCAAAGAAAACAACTGCTGCTACCTCACGTACGCTTTCAAAAGAGATCGAAGCCTCTTCTGCAGCAGAAAATATGCCGTCATCGTTAGGCGAAACCACTGTTGCCTATGAAACTCAATCGTTAGTTCCGGATACTTTGCAAGACGAAGCTACAACAGTATCAACCACTGGGGCGCAAGACGAGGAATATAATCCTGAAGATACCAGCATATCAGGAGGATTAGAATAACTAGAGGAAATTGGCTTTTTATTGGTCAGCAAAGTGCCGGTATTCTTTGACTAGCATAATCTAAAAAGAGTTCTCTATCACCATTTTTGTTGTAAATTGGCAACAGTCATGTATGATATAATTATCCTTGATTAATGTATAAGCAGCTCCTTAATTCTCAAAATAGGGGTTACCGTATATCCATACTATTTTGCTCCTTTCTAATGCTCGATGTCAACTTAGAGTTAGTTCAAGCCATTTTATTCTTAGGATTATAGTTGATTTCCCAGATCTATACTTGCCACACTAATAGACCTATAGAAAATCAGGAAAGTATAAAAAATGACATAGAATATCTAGGAGGGGAAAGCATGACAAAGGCCAAGTTATTATTGAGTACCTCTTTTTTGCATTTTATTACATTTTATTACATTTTATTACATTTTATTACATTCTAACATCAAACGATATTATCTAGTATTGTTCTTATGAGTGTACTAATAATGAAATGGATGCTTAACGAATTTGCAAAGTCAGGATTTGCTAAATTACTAAAACCCTTTGAGAACTCAATTGATGATGTTATAAAGATAACAAGAGCATTTGGAATTGCAACAAAAGCCCATACAGGACAATTCAGAGATGGAAACAATACAGAACCATATATTAATCATCCATTACGTGTTGCACTAATTCTGACAGAAGAAATACAAATCCACGATGCAGATCTAGTATGTACAGCTCTTTTGCACGATATTATAGAAAAAAGTAATGGTTCTATAGACGAAGATCAATTAAAAAATGACTTTGGTGAACACGTATACAATATGGTTCATGCAGTCACAAGACCTAAGATAAAAAACGAAGTAAGGGAGAAAGTGCTAGACGAATACTTTCATAATATTGCAACGGGTTCTAGATTTATTAGATATATAAAGCTAGCAGATCGTCTGGATAATATTAGAGCTCTTAAGAATGCACTTCATAAGGATAAATTAATGCGATATAAAGAAGAAACTCAGAAATATATTCTTCCAATAGCAGAAAAGACGGATGAAAAGATTGTTTTTAAATTATCAGTTGCTTTATATGAACTAAAATAATATGAAATCCTTCTTATGTCAAAAATTTAAAAAAAGGGAATTTTAGGACTCTTTGGACTGTTTAGTTGTGAAGCTTAACCTTCTTCCCAACCCTTTGTAAACACTGCATTCTTCTTTAACGGAATTGGTTGTCCTGGCGTATAATCCATTGGCCTCATCCAGAAGATTGCCTTTGTGGGGCAAACACCAATGCATGCACCATCGGAGATGCATCTTTCTGGATAAAATACAAATGCTTTGCCTCTTTTCCATCCTTCTACTGGCTTTACTCTCAACACATCTGGACCAAGAGCTGTGCAAATCTCTACGCAGAGAGCACATCCAATACAGTGTTGTTCACTAATATCCGGTATTATTGCGACTGGCATCTATTTCACTTATCTTCACTCCATATTGAAACTATTTAAACCCTATGCCATCTATATAACAGTGATATAAATTAGATAATGTTTTATATTATTAAAAAGGTATGATTATATTCTCACAAATTGGACAACCACCCACATAATCTAAGTGGCTTCTACGAACAATTCGACAGCCTAATAAATTACCATACTGACTTGTGTGCACCTAGTGGAACGACAGGCTTCTCATAGTATGATGGTGTATCAGAATACTTTGCTACGGGCGCTACATGTTTCAATTTGCCGTATGGAGAATCAGATTCCATCATAAAAGATTCACGCTCTTCTTGTGAAATAGGATTTGGTATGTCAGACTGGTTTACTCTTCCTAGATCTTGAACCCACATTGCAGTTCTACAAAGTGACACACGTACCCAGTAACTGCCACCTTCAAGCTCTGCAGCCATTCCACTAACTGTTTCAGCTAATTGCTCTGCGCCCCTTCTATATTGTCAAGGACCAGCTTCTCCATAAGCGCTTTCTGAAACATAGACTATACCAGGTCTGAGTTTGGCTAACTTCAATGGAGATAAGCCATGTTTTGATAAGCCACTTCTATGGTAATTTTCAGAGAATATCAGCTTGGTTTATGAGTACTTTAAGTTGCTTTACATCGTTCGGTTTATCTAGAACTATGAATGCAGATTTCTTTCCTAACCCTGTCTCAAGTAACGCTGAAAGAAGATAGATAAAATTTTTTGTATACTAGCCTTAATTTCTTTAGCAAGTAGAGAGAAAAGAGTTACTGCCAACTGCTGCTAGATGAAAAGAATCATTGAATACGTTCTCGTATGCTAATATTAGCACCGGTTCATTTTCTCATCGTTATATTATGAGAAATTCGAGAGCAGTGTATATCCATGGTCATTCAGATCCAGATTATATTTTCCAACTAAAATGTAGAGCATAATTATGGGTACACAATAAATCAAGTCATCGGGTTGTTCATTAATGAGAGTTTTACGAAATTACGAACATTTCTTGAATTGTACCAAACTGAATCGAATAAATCATTTCTTTTGCGAACTGTTACAACTGTGTGCCACAACCTTTGCATAGACCCAAAATCTAATCAAATTTGAGAAAAAACTTAAATCATTCCTGTCCAAGACAGACATGTGATCCAAAAATTAACTTAAGACAACCTTCTACTATGTCATTCTTTGTTGGAGGGCTCGCTGCTGGCGCCATAGCTGTAACAGTATCTTTACTTCTAAGATTATTTGTAGGTGGTATATTTATTCCTGAGATTGAGTCTCAAACTTTATTCTCACTTACTCCTGGACAAGTTGAATCACAAGCCGTGGAGAGGTTTGGTCCTCTAGCTAAATACTCTGCGTTTATAGGCGCTGTTGCTGCTAATCTTATATTGTATGGTCTAATTGGTTTACTTGTTGGACTATTGCAAAAGAAGAAGAGACTCCCTTCGAAGGGATATGTACTAAATGCAATACAATCTTCACTGGTAGCCTATATTATTCTGCTTGTGATAAGTGCTTTGCTCTTAGCCGTGACTGAAACGAATGTTCAGGTAAAACTTGACTCGATTAGGTTTCTGGCGATCTATCTTGTTCCAGCTAATATTGCTTTCGGATTCACCTTGTCCTCTTTCTATGAAAGGATAGTATTATTGCGCCGATCCTCAATTACAGTTACCAAAAAAGAAGATACTAGCAAAATAGAAATTGATTACAAGAAAAGGCTGCTACTACGTGCTGGCATTGCATCAGCAGTTGCTTTACCCATTCTTTACTTTGGATTAAATTCTCTTTTAGTTCCAAAAAAAGAAATACAACAGCTATCTCCTTCTTTATCAGCGCTACTTAGATCAAAATCCAAAGCCCCGGGCTTTGAGGATCCAAAACTCGGATCACTTCTCGAGTCAGAAATAACGCCAACGGATCTATTCTACAGAATTGACAAAAACCCTATAGTACCAGAAGTTAATGCACAAACTTGGAATCTAACTATGAAGGGATTAGTGAATAAACCTTTTGAAATCAATTATAAAGAGCTTAGAGATATGCCTTCAATAGAGCAGTTTGCTACACTAGAATGTGTAAGCAATAAGATAGGAGGCGATTTGATCAGCACTGCCATATGGAAAGGAGTACGCCTAAAAGACCTTCTTGAGAAGGCACGTGTGAAGCCAACTGCCAAATATATTGTCTTTAGATGTTTCGACGGCTATGATGTTGGAATACCTTTAGAGAGAGGACTTTTGGAGGGCACAATATTAGCTTATGATATGAATGGTTCTCCTCTGACTTCTGAACATGGCTATCCTGTAAGAGCCATAGTTCCTGGCATATATGGTATGATGAATGCGAAGTGGATGACTGAGATAGAGCTGGTCGACAAAGTTTACGAAGGTTATTGGCAGAGGAAGGGTTGGAGTAATATAGCTAAATACAATACTCATTCATTCATAATTATTCCAGGTAATGCACCTATCAGAAAAAGGTTTAGGAATTTAGAGGTTTCAAATGTGAATGGAACGGTGCCAGTTGCAGGCATGGCCTTCGCCGGAGATCGAGGGATAGCGAAAGTCGAGGTAAGTACTGATGAAGGTGCTACCTGGAAAATTGCCAAAATCAAAGACCCACTGTCACAATATACATGGGTTTTCTGGAATGCAGAATTGGATCTGACAGGCAATAACCATAAGATCGTAGTCAGAGCTACAGACAAGACTGGAAAGATCCAGACTGACCAGATACAAGATCCATTTCCAAATGGAGCAACAGGTTACCATACGATAGATGTATAATATAATGGTAAAACAAGATTTTGGGATATCTTAAAGAGATAGGAAGGAATCATGATATAAAAAAAACCGAAGCAGATTTGAATTGCAACATTGAATAATAAGGCCTTCGAGAATATTCGATTATTCGTTAACTAGAATCTTTGGTATTTAAAAATAGCTAGGCGGGCTCTTCCACCATGGAACAAATACATGGGCTGGAAGTCAGCGAAACTGAAATCAAACATTATTGTTGATTAAACAATAGGATACATACATACATACATACCCCTTTATTCTTCCAGTCTATTTTTTGTCTACCAGACTTGTCCAATTCGTCCATTACAAATAGTCTATTCTAAAGAATCCATATTATTGCCCTATTTATGGAAAAGTGGTGTTAGAATACCCTATGATTAAATCGTGATTGTCAGATTCGATGTTATTTACGTGTACTATCATTATTGTAGACTGATAACAGAGAAGTTTTATAGTAGAAATCTCCATAGTTTATCATGATATATGATAAAACAGTTCGTTGTTTTTGTTGTTGTTATTGTCTCAGTGTTTTGCCACAACAAGATAACAAAGCATCCTTGATCAGAGTACAATCACCCTTGAGGAGGATGAATTGGATATTGTGAGCGTCCTTCAAACTATTATAGAAAAAGACGAAAACAAGAACAGTACTAATAATAGCAGTAATAACAAAACTCCATACAAACAAGCAATACATTTCTTAATATGCGACTCATGTTTTTGGTGTGCTTCATGCATTAGGCTGGATGTATCAGTTGCCAGATGTCCTTCATGCAATGACAATAAAGTAGAATGGATGCCAATCACTGAAAACGAAATTTACAAATTTAATTATGATCCTAAGAACGGCGGCGTAGTACTTGAGTTCTCGAAGTCACAGGAGAGAATTAGGTGAAAATATGAGGAAGGAAGGTGAGGTGACGACTTCATGATCCTTCTCCTGAAGTATAAAAGCTATAATTAGAAACAAGTCAAGCGCTATGCTTAAACTTTAGCGCAGTAGCAGCATTGTTAATTGCCACAACAGCCGTATCCTCACTGACAAATCAGGCATTTGCAACGAAGAGCTCACAAGACTGCAGCTCAGTCCTGTATAAACGAAGATGCTAGATGCCAAAATCTATTGAACCAAGTACAAGGACACGACAACGCAGGAACAGTCACAGGCAATCAACCATAAGGATAAGAGAAAAAATGCTGTAAGGGACAATAATTGGTGTGGTGTTCTACCCGCCAGCCCTCGATTTTTTTGTTTAAAACTTAACATAAAAAACACCAAGTTTTTGGCTATTGCTCAAGTTTATCTTGTCACCAAATGTCTTATTGTTCCCCCCTTCGTAATTTTATCTGAAATCATACTTTATATTCTCGCAATATGCTACCTCTTCCATTGTCTTTGACAATTGCTGATCTTGTTCGTTTTAGGAGATTCTCTTCTCGTTTTAATTTATAGCTCATTATTGTGTATTAGAGATATCTCGCTATTTCCTTTTAAACCTGAGTCATTGACAAGCTTATGCGATCATATGCTGATATAGATAGATATTGGATTGATAATAAAACTGTAAAGATAACCTAATGCATCAAAGATATCCGTTCTGTAGGAAAGGCTATGAGGTTCTTGCCTATAGGTAACTAAAAAATCTATGATGTTAGATTTGATAACTTCTTGGATTATCGCTTAGCGGTAGTAAATTCTCAACATCGGCTATTTTAAGAAAGAGCACAAATTTGAGGGCTGCGTCATAAGTTTGTCTAGTAGTAGCCAATCTAATGGAATTTATGCGACTAAGATCTACTGAACCTGTTAGTGGGGAACTCATTTGAGGAGGAGCGGTTACCATTCTTACTTGACTTCATGGTATGGAACAAGTTCTATTAGAGACAATCTAAACTACCTTTATTAAGGCTTGAAGACTATTTAAATAGTCATTAGTAAAAAAGTATTTTCTTGACTTCTGATAATCAATGTTACGCGTAAATATTTTGACTATCCTGTCGGTTTAACCTAACCAGGTCATAATAATGTAGCTTGAAAGCTATAAAATGAATATTGTCAAAGATCTATTGCGAACATGTAGGGTAAGAAGGGGAGTTTCGGTTGTCAGATATCTCTCCGCTTACCCTCCTCTAACAATTTAACTTACGGTTTTGATGTAACTATCTCGAAGAGTTTGTAGCTTGAAAGCTATAAAATCAATGTTGCATAAGAGATCTTGCGAACGATTGGGGGTATGACGTTCGTATGGTTAAGAAGGGAATTGCTTCTTTACCACCTCTTTCTTCCCTTCTTAACCATCGCCTGTAATTAATTGTGCTAACGTTTTGATTATAGTTCTACCATCTGATGTGGTAATGCGTTCCTCTATTACAGTACAACCGTCGGCCTCCAAACGTTCTCTCCCAAGGCTCAGGGTCAAATCCTTCTATATGTTTTGGTTCAAGGCCTAAATTTGATGGAATAGATTCAAAGAAGAAATCATCTGATTTTGGTATTCTTGGTCCGGTCTTTTCTTGCGACTTAATCACAACAAATAATCACAATTCTCTAACACTAATATAGGACTTTCAATGTTTGGACTTCAAATCCACTGCGTTCTAAGGCTGTTTTAGCAAGCCTGATAAGATCAGCGTCATCCTTATCATATATACATCTGCTAGGGAAAAATCTTTAAACAGTCTCCACTTACGCAACGATCGCTCACACCTAGTTTATGCGCTAATAGCGCTTCCTTTCTACTAGTTATCGGCTCTAAGTCTAGCACAGTTCCCCTCAAGTGGGATACTTAACAAGCAAATTTGCAAGGAGGTGTTCAGTACTTTCTCCAGTATCACAAAATATGAGTCACATGAGAAAAATTATCTGCCTACATACCCCAAGCGCTGAAGGCCCTCATACGAAGGATCGAGACGTCTAGGACTTCAGGAAGGACAACAGGTCGGCGTTGACCTGATCCTGAAGTGTGGCAGTGAGGCCATGAGGCGCGCCAGGATAGTAGATTTCCTTCGCGCCTTTGATGAGCCTGGCCGACTTCTTAGCTGCATCCTTGACTGGAACGATCTGGTCGTCCTCACCATGCATAACCAAGGTTGGGATATTGAACTTCTTGAGGTCTTCGGTGAAATCGGTCTCGGAGAAGGCCTTGATGCTTTCATAAGCGTTCTTGAGGCCGGCTTGCATGCTCCAAAGCCAGAACTGATCCAAGATTCCCTTGGAGACCTTGGCACCTTCTCTATTGGCACCATAAAACGCGATGGCTAGATCCTTGTAGAATTGCGAGCGATCCTTGGTAAGACCCGAACGCATGTCATCAAACACTTCTATCGGTAAGCCCTCTGGATTCGTGGCGGTCTTAACCATGAGGGGCGGCACAGCCGCGATCAGGACAGCCTTGGCAACTCGCTTCGTTCCATGACTACCGATATAGCGGGCAACTTCACCTCCGCCAGTGGAGTGCCCCACAAGCGTGGCATCGTTGAGATCAAGCGCTTCGATCACGGCTGCAAGATCGTCGGCATAGCCATCCATGTCGTTCCCCGAAGAAGCCTGACTTGACCGGCCATGACCACGACGGTCGTGAGCAACTACGCGAAAGCCTTTTTGCACAAGGAACAGCATTTGGCCGTCCCAAGCGTCTGAGCTAAGGGGCCAGCCATGCGAAAAGGTTACGACAGGACCTTTACCCCAGTCCTTATAGTAGATTTCAGTCCCGTCCTTGGTGATGATTGTACTTGAAGTGATACTACTTTGTCATCCCTTTTGTTGCATTAAGGATTAATTCGGCGATTTCATGTGGGTGTGTTACAAGTGACGCATGGCTAGAGTTAAGGGATATAGTAGTAGCATTCATTCGTTTTGCGAACATACGTTCAGTATCAGGAGGGATAATGTGGTCGCCCTCAGAGACCTCGAACCATGAGGGAAGTTGCTTCCAAGCTGGAGGGCCAGATTTTTCAGTAAAAAGTGATTGATGAGCTGGCTTTTGCACAGCGGCCAAGGTTTCAGCTTCAGTCGCATTTGCATCCTGAACAAACGCTCCGTGGAACATCTTTGGATTAAGGTATGCAAATCCTCCGCTATCGAAAACCAATAATCCTGGAGGAAGGGATGCAACAGGGACGAAATTCACTGCAGATTCACCCTCATCAGGAGCAAAGGCTGAAACGTAGACAAGCCCTGTTACGTTTTTATTATTATAACCGGCATTCGTGATTACGAATCCACCGAATGAGTGTCCTACAAGTATTGTTGGTCCGCCAACTAGGTCAATTGCGCGCTTGACGGTAGCTACATCGTCTGCAAGAGAGTGCGCAGCAAGTTGTACTGCGATGACTCTATGTCCTGCGTTCTGTAGAATGGGAATTACCTTATTCCATGAAGATCCATCAGCCCATAAACCATGAACTAAAACGATATTCGTAGCGTTTGTTGTCATATCCTGTACTCCCTGACGTTGCATTAATGTTTTATTCTCGGCGGCAGCGGTAGCGGAGCCAGAATATGTAGGCGACACAAAGCCCAAAAGTAGAATTATACTCAGACACAGAAACGATAAACCAAAAAATTTTATATTTTTCATTCTTATGGCGACATTGACAATATCTGGTATATAAGTATGGAATATTATGTCGTAAGCATTACTGTTTTGGTGATGATTATCCTAATCAAGACAAAAACAGATCACCCATTCAAAATTTGCTGAGATGCGCGCTTTGCGCTTGCAACAGACGCATTAGACACTATTCCTTCCTTCCCTACCCAGTCTCCTACTATGTACAAATTGTCTGCAATTTTTGTATCCGGTCTTCCACCTAGTCCGCCGTCTGCAGCAGTAACAAGAGCATTGGATACCACCATGTTGGGCAAGGGTCTCTTCTTAACAAGCACCTGTCTCCATCCTGACTGCAGTAAATCAAGGAACTCTTCTAACTCTGGCTGATCCTCTCTTGGCTTGGGTTGAATTGAAGTACCAAGATATTTTGCGACGTGGATTAATGCCCCATCCTTGGGAGCAAGCTTTGCATATGCAGAATGAACCGAAAAATATAGTGGACGATCTACCCCCAAAGCAAACAATGTGTCTTTATCCGGAAGGCTGCTAAGAGCAACATCCAAACATACCAAACGTATGGGTTTTGCTTCTTTTGCTGCCTTGAAAAGTACCTCTGGTCTCTCGTTGTCATCGA
>Ga0193705_1000043_pt1 | contig 25386 bp, 24 predicted proteins | sample U3m2metaG_FD_143045 | JGI IMG/M metagenome (GOLD analysis project Ga0193705, IMG submission 143045) | Soil microbial communities from a riparian zone of the East river system, Colorado, United States - U3m2 | ecosystem: Environmental > Terrestrial > Soil > Riparian zone | place: USA: East River... | reverse complement strand
TTTAGACATGAATGAGAGTTCTAGCCCCACAATCTCTCTATCCGTTCTGTCCCCTGTGTTCAAGTGTGCCGTGGCAAATGCCTCACAGGCATCAGAGGATTAAAAACGAACGCAATTTTTCATAAACCAAAGCCGTCTTTTCAATAAATGGTGCATGGCCCGCATCTGCTATAGTCTCGTGTCTTGCCCTCGGAAGCTCATCTCTAAACCTATTGTAATATTTAATTGGTATTAGGTTGTCCTTTTCCCCCCAAATGATTAGACAAGGGATATCTCCAATTTGTTTGAATCCTTCTGGCTCAATCTGTGTTGTTGTACTATTTTTGAAGGCCGCTTCAAAGGCATCTCTTGCTCCTGGCTTTTCAATCGTGTAATCAAATAATTCAACTGCTACAGGAAGGAGCCTTGACTGATTAGCATATAGATCGCCTAATACTCTCGTGACTTTTTCATATCTGGTTATAGGATTCGCCTCAGTCGCTGCAGCATAATAATCTTTCAGCAGTGGTGTGGGTTCTTGAAGCAGACCGGAGGAATCTATCAGTACAAGCTTTTCAACCATTTCTTTATTTTCTATAGCAAATTGGGTGGCTATGTACCCACCCAATGAGTGGCCTACAATACTTATCTTCGTATGTTCCTTCTCTCTTATTCCAATTCTTTCTATCAGAAATTCCAAAATGAATTTGCTGAATCCTTTGATCGTATAGTCTCCATTCTTTGGTTTTTCACTTGCACCGAATCCTATTAAGTCAAGTGTTATTGTATGAAAATATTCCGATAATGCATCTGGAATATCTCTCCATGCAAGAGAAGAGGCTCCAAGCCCATGTATAAATATCACATGTTTATTCTTGGAATTTCCGTACTCTTTGTAAAACGTACCGACTCCTTTAACAGTTGGAAGTTGCATTTAGATTAAACGATGGAACTGTATACTCTATTTAATGTCTTCGCCAATACTGTTACAAGATCCTAATGTTTTGTAGGGCTGATACATTTACATCCCTACTTAAGCTTCCAAGCCCCTATTCTTGTATTAACCCTGACATCAGTGATCCGGCATTTTTTTAGCAGATAGATTATTCTAGGAATCAATCCTCCCTGCAACTTATCATCATCATTATCATTATTATTATAATCAGGGACGTCATTACACAATTCTGCAAACCTCTTAGAATCACTGCATCTAAATGATACACCTATGTAGCATTTAGTTATTGATAAAAGCTCGTTTTTTTGGGAGAAGATATATCTCGAAATTCTTTTTCATTTCTTTCGTACGTTCTACGTTCAGCCTTTATTATCATACTATATAATTGCGGCTCACTTCGGCCATAAGTCTCGTTTTCAAAATCTGGTAAATATTCTGAAATAGCCTTTCGTATCCTTCTGACGACCCTCCTTGAACCACACTGTAATATTGATACTAAAGATTGGTTTTAGGTGGATAATTTCATTATTGTTGCGATTATCTGAACATATTCAATCGTCTATATTATAGTATGGTAACGATATAGGTTCATTAGAACAAAATAGGCTAAACATATTATGAATATAACAACGCCAATGACAAGAGCAGGCGATGTACTGCCTCCTCCACCAAAATTAACATAAGAGGATGATCCCACACAGATAATTAGCTTCTAGGATTTTTAATTAGAATTTCTGGATTCGTTACATATCGCAAGGTCTGGCTGCTCATCGTCACATAATAACTTGGATTAGCACATCTATCGCCAGTACCGTTACCTCCTTCTCCTCCCTTCTTTTGGAATATGATCAAATCCCTCTTTGTGTCATGCATTAGCCACCAAGCTTAAAGCTAGGCGCCGACTGTTCTGTCATTCTTTTTTCCTCTAGTCTCCCTAATTACCAAGTCTATATATTGTCTAACTTCGTTATCATCTAACATTGAAGATTCTACTGCTGTTTCTTTTTTCATAGCATCTGCGTGTTGGTGGATTAGTTTTACAAGCTTTCGCATAATCTCTGCGTTCTCTTGTGCATTACCTAAAGTATCTAGCAGAGAATACTCCTTTACATATTTTCTGGCTAAATCACGCAATTCTGAATCTTGGGCCACTGACAGCGCGACAGAGTATATTCCTATGCTAAAGAGAAAAGAAGCAAGCACAAGAAAGGCACGTTGGATTGCTCCAAAGGGCGGATAAGAATTGTTGGTTATCCAGTTATTGGTCGTTGGAGAAATTAAAATGGTTGCAAATGCTGCTATAATCAAATAGTTGATGATCTTATTACGAGAAGAGGTAATCTCCCGTCCAAGAGTTTTTGCTACTAAAATAAATGCATAAGCTATTACAAAATCAGCTAGAACCCATCCTGCGGTACCTATTACCCTAAAGATAAGGAACCTGGACTCCATATATACAAATTCACTTCCAGTTGACTTTAAAAATTGAGGACCAAATACCCCAGTTAAAAAAAGTACAGGTGGTAAAATTATAAGTGTCCAAAATGTTGCTCTTCCTATCTGATCCTTAAAATAACGAAGGAAAAATGCAACAGCAACTGTTTCTGCGATAGCAATAGCAGTAACTTGAGGGACAAGAAACCCATAGAGATGAATGATAAGTTCTATACTAGTTAAGTGTCTGCTTGCTATAGAATTGCTAGCGGGGAAATTTGGATCTATGGAGGGTGGTCTTGAAACGACTAATTCCTTTATATCAAGTGTGATAGCAACTGTCGTGCTGATGCAAAGGAGCATCGATGATACAGCAAATGCCAATATCATGATATTGTGTCGTTTGTTGACACTCGACTTGAACCATGATAAGAATTTGTAAGTGCGAAAACCAAAGAACAAGATGGCTACTGCACTTATTAAGAGAATTAGAATCAGCAGGTAAGTGCTATATTGTGAAAATAACACCATTTCAACAATGATAGCTCCAAAGATGACTAAAAGTGCATAAAGAAAAATAGGTGTTGCCTTGTACAGCCTATTAAAAAACGAAGGAGCCTCAAGGGCTTTGCGCAATGCAACCATATAATGTCTAAGGGCATACAGACCTGCAAAAAATACAGTGATACTCATTGTTATAAATAATATTACACCAAAAGAAGAATTAAGAGGCTTTCCCAAAACGTCAAGAAAGGTGCCAAAGATTACATCGGTAATTATTATGGCCCAAGCAATAAACGTCATCAAATAAGTTTTATTGTTAATGATACTTGTAGTGACTACCAATGGCATTTTTGTAGTCGACATGTCATTATATAGTCTTCTATATACGTTTCAGCAAATTGCGGTGTTTTGTCTTTAGCTAATGGAAGAAAATTGGCCTGAGTATATTACAGAAGCAAAAAGATGCCTTGCGAAGAATGGACTGCTTTTTGTTGCGGAGACGACAAGGTCGCTAAGTGTAAGATTGTACAAATTGAGAAAAATCCTAGAGGAAGAGGGATTCCAAAAATATGCAGACGAGGAAAAAGGAAACTTCACTTTTCTCGAAGCGAGGAAACTCTAAATTTGAATTTTTATAACATGTATTCATCAGTATTTACTACGATTCTCATTCCAATGCTAGGCGTCAAAGGATCTGTTGCAAGCCCTGAAAATTCTTTAACAGACTTCAACGAGTTTGTCTTTATTAGCAGCAACAATAGTAGAAGCATATCCGGTCTGATTAGGGAAGCTGAAGAGGAATATATTAGATAAAATAACAGCATCTAGTGTCAAACACGACGCTAAGAAAAGGTTATCCCTTATATTCATTCTAAATATCAGATCATTGTCATTATTATTATTAAATAAACAATTCCACATTCCTACATGTTTACTTGAGTTCTCAAATGTTAAATCAAATCAAAATACGCTTCTTTATTCTTTTTTTTACCTTTCTTACCTGAGAGAAAGAAATATCCTGCTTCATATCTGGTATACAATAAAAATTGAGTCTCACGACACAAGTACTTCCTCAAGGCATTTCATTACAATGTTAATATTTTTATCGTCTCCATTGAATAACCAAAACTGGACTACCATCTCTTGTACTATAGTCTTCAATTGTTATCGTCAATAGATAGAGAAGGCGGTATGAATTTGTTCAAGCTATCGTTTTGGGATTCATAATTATAGGCTATTGAGAGAATCTCAGCTTCCTTAAAGGGAGCTCCTATTATTTGCACACCTATTGGCGTATTGTCTCTAGTTAATCCAATTGGAATACTGACTGAAGGTAGACCTGTACTGTTAAATATTATATTATTTCTAAGTAAGGCCTCACGAATTCCTAAAGCTTTGTCTTCACTGCTGTTTGTGGTGAGGGACTTGTCTGCTAGTTTCTTATTATGATAATCAATTTCCTTAGCATCCTCAAATCCAGGGGCTACAATAGCAGTAGTTGGCACAACGATCGCATCAACTTCCTTATCTAATATTCTCAAAAACTCATTTCTTATTTCAATTGTCTTGTTTACAGCCTTTATATAATTGACTGCAGATATCTCTGCTCCTTGTTGTAGCATCTTTCTTACCTCTTCACTATAATCTTCTGGCCTTGATTTGAAAATAAATGATTCCAAATGTATCTCCGTTGCTTCTGCGAGCCTAATATCTCGCCACGTCTCGTAATATCTCTCAGTATTACTTTTACATAAATGTAGATCGTCATCAACAGCGACATCCATCGACCTTAAAGTATTGAGAAAACTATGAAATTGATGCTCTATCTCTGGCTGTAGATGATCTAGAAAAATATCCTTCGGTACTCCAATAGACTTTTTCTTTCCAACTGTTGTTATCGATTCTTCAACAATTTTTGTATAATGAGGCACTTTCTTATTTTTGCATGCTGGGTCTAATGGATCCCAACCTGCGATATACTCTAATATCGCTGCTATATCCCATGCACTTCTGGCAATACACCCAACATGATCTAAGCTAGGTGCCAAAGGCACGACGCCATACCTGCTTATCCTTCCATAAGTCGGTTTTAGACCAACCACACCACAAAATGAAGACGGGACCCTTATCGATCCACCGGTATCTGTCCCTAAAGACATAGGTACCATCCCTGTCGTGACTGCAACAGCAGAACCTCCACTTGATCCTCCTGATATCTTTGAAATATTCCAGGGATTTTTAGTAGACCCATAAAAGGGATTTATCCCAGTTATTCCAGATGCAAATTCATTTAAGTTGTTTGTACCGATTAGAATTGCACCTTTTTTCTTCAGTTTTGCAACGGACGTTGAATCGTTTTCGGAAATATAATTAGATCTTGCCCTTGATCCTGCAGTGCATCTGACGCCTTTGGCATATATGATATCCTTTACGGAAAATGGAATGCCGTGTAGAGGACCAAGGTACTGTCCTTGTTTTATCTGGCTTTCAGCTATCTGAGCCGCCTTGTACAATTCTTCCTCTTGAATTACTGTGATAAATGCATTCAATAATTGATTAAGTTTCTTGATTCTTCTTATGCAAGTTTCAACCAAATTAACAGGTGATATATCTCCTGTTTCTATTCCCTGGGATAATTGCTTAATTGATGATATAGAGATGCTGATTTCATTACTATTGCTACTATTCATTTGATTTTGACAAGATTAATTGCTATAATTATTATTAAAAAGTATAGATATAATAATATTCTAATTCATGCTATTATGAATAAAAATGGTTCCTCCTATTCTATTATTCAGATCTCTATGCGCAGGGTTCCAAATATTGTTCTATAATTCTGCCCCTTATTCAGTATCGATATTGTGCAAAAACGATAATGGTTCTTCTTATCTAGTAGAATCATTACCATCATCATGACTATGCTTACGGTTGAGATACTATGTATCGGAAACGAATTACTTTCGGGTATAACTGTCAATACTAATGCTCAGTGGATTTCGCAGAAAATTGCAGAAACCGGCGGATCTGTAAACAGGATAACCGTCGTCGGCGATGACATTGATGAAATATCTTTAGCGGTAAAAGAATGTCTTTCAAGAAAACCAAGCTGGTTAATTATCTCTGGTGGTCTTGGTCCCACCTATGATGACAAAACTCTAGAAGGTGTTAGCGTTGGTTTAGGGGTGAGACTTGCACTTGATAGCACAGCAGTAGAGATGTTGAAAAAAAGCAATGCACGACGTTCAATTAAATATGAACTGAATGAAATTCGATTAAAAATGGCAAAGATTCCAATTGGATCAATCCCCATTCAAAATCCTGTTGGTTCTGCACCCTCTGTCATTATCGATGCTGCTGATAAGGTCACAAAGGTTGTTTGTCTACCAGGAGTTCCTAAAGAACTAAAAGCAATATTTTCAGAAAGTGTACTTCCACAAATAAAGAAAATTGCAGGCGATTTTTATATTACCGAATCCATTCATGAAGTAATTGGTGTCGGTGAAGCTATGCTTGCTCCAATCCTCTCAAATGTAGTTGAATCATATCCACAAGAATTGATATATTTGAAAACCCATCCACAAGGGTACACTGAGGAAAATGAGCCCAGAATGAACTTACAAATAGTTTCAAAAGGAAAAGATAAATCTGAAGTCGAAATCAGGTATGACGCTATTTCTTCCAAACTCTTTGATGAAATAAAAAGGCTTGGTGGAAAGATATACAAATCGCCTCTGGATAACGATATTTCTTGAAATCTTACTAAAGAAAGAGACTGATATTATCAGCTATTCTAACGTGAAACCGGCCATGGGATTAATTATTTATTATTATACATTTTAGTAATAATAGTAAGAGGTAATTGACAGGTGTTTGTCATTGAATACTAGGCAAAGAAAAATAATAATAGACTATGCAACTACGCTACTTGAGAAATCAGACGTACCTGTTAATTCTATAAAATCTATTATTTCAGCAGCAAACCGATTAAGCAGCATCAATATTGAATATATTTTTACTTACAAGTCTCAGTTGGAAATAAATGACATGTGTGCTCGTCTCAATGAGTTAAAAAGGAAATCAGCTGAAGCATTCATACCTTTCATCTCCCCTTCAACGAGAACATTATGTCATTCAATGGGCAACCCTTTGAAAGTAGCAGAAGATACAGTTGAAATTGCTGATAAAAACAACATATTGAACTCATTATTAAAAATAGTTACTCTTCTCAGTTATCACTATGCTGCTGCAGCGTCAACTGCCGCGCTTGTTGGGGACTGCCAATATTCTGAATTTTCTCTTGTATTTGATGAGCATAATTCTTCTCCAACATACAGAAAAGAGATCGCACATATGGCGAGATATTATAGATTACATTTAGGAAGTTTCTTGGCCATTGAGCTTTCAAAAGAACTGAAAAAGACTTTGCCACTACCCTATAAGGACAATCGGTTTGAAAGTGTAATAGAGCTGTACGAAGCTGGATGTGCTGATTATATCTTTAATTCTGTAGTTTTAAGTTCGAAAAATACGCTAGAGGAAAAACTTGTGACGCCTATTTTGATGGATCTGGGTAATAGCAGCGGCAATAATAGTCGCAAGGTTCTTGGAATTCACATATATGGTGATGAGAAGATCAAATTATGGAAGAGATGGGGAGATGGTTATGATAGGCTTATGGATATGAGTGGAAATAAGAGCAATATAACGATGGAAGTAACTCCATTTTCCAATTCAGTAGCAATTATATGATAAGATTAAATGTTGTCAACTCGTATTGCTTTATGTACCGACTCACTTTCTTTTTATCTTCTTTCTAGAGATATCTATCGATAATTATCTGATTTCCTCTTCTTGAAGTAGTTAATTAAACCCGGAGGATTAGAATTGTATTCTTTTACCACTATTTCTAAAGTTCGTAGAGAGAGTGCTTCTACGCTGGGCTCCTCTAGAACACCTTCTTCATGAAGAATTTTTGCTATTCTATAACATGTGTTATATTGTAGTTGTAATAATTCGAATTTTACTGTATCGGTACTATGATTCATATATTATGTGAAAGCTGTAAGATAGATAAATTTATTAGAATTATAAAAATAATTCTTTATCCCCCAGCTGAATTGTTGGGTTAGTTAGTTAGAGTGAATTCAATATTATTGAAAATTATGATTAATATCATGTTTCTGTCTACATTAAATGTAGCACAAAAGAAATATTTGTATTTATATCGTATTTCTGAGATCAAAATTAGTATTATTATTCTTCAAACAGGCTTTCTCCATGATAAAGCTGATTGGCGATATGATATATTCGTCCTTGAGACCGCATTGTTGGTGCATGAGCTGCCAAGTATCTAATCGCTGCTACGAATATATTCACTTTAGCCTGAACATCATCCATATCATTATCTTCAGCTATAAGAGAATATTGTCTGAAAGTTGCTTCGACCATCTGAATTGAGTGAAAGTTGCGATCTTCACGCAGTAATAGATTGCCTATACTAGCCAAAAGTCGTTTTGGGTCTCCTTTGTTATACAAATAGTTAGCTACCAATTTTCCTGCCTCGTTCACCTGTTGCTGTCTATCCAAAAGTGACGGTAGTTCTTTTAGCAGGATTTCTGGATCCTCTGGGATTCTGTCTGGCTTTGGTAACTGCACAGCGGGCACATTCAGAAAGCGGTTTAGATAAACTCTCATTGCAGCGTCAAATACACCTCGTAATAACTCGGGAGTAGCTATTCTAATTATCGCTTGATGTACAGCATTGGCATACGTGAAGGTATGGAGTGCAGTATCCCAATCGCTAAATTCGTTTCGTGTATGAAATTGTGCAATCCGCAGAGATGCGGCATGCGCCACTGCCCTAGCCAACTGCTCTTCGCTACATCCATTGCCCAGTGCCTCTAACAATCCATCAGCAATTGATTGCGGATCGTCGCTTAGCAAGACTGTTACAAGCGAATCAGCTGCATTCCACTTTCCCCGTTTGCTTCTCCCGTTGTCGAGAGAAGACGGAAGTTTCTTAAATGCACTCTCTAGAATTTCGATTAAATCAATTGGGTGACGCCAAATATTAGATTCTTCCATCCTTTCGGCATTTGAGTAGCCTGAAATAAGGCTACTTAATACAGGTTCTGCGAATTTCTCCCATCCAGCTGCATCAAGTGCTTCTAGCGCCTTATTAGTAAAATCGAGAATGTGACCAACATCTAGGTATCTATGATCTGTTGCTGCTGTAAAAAGCATGTCAGCCATCTGGCTGCTATTAGCTCCAGATCTGATGGCCGTAACGACACACCGTTCGGCAGCTTGAGCGTCACGAGATTCAATAAATTGTCTGAACCACCGCTTAAGTGTCGACAATTCTGGCCAGGGTGTAGGCAGAGGAGAGATTTCAAAACGTGGTGGTTCAGATGCACAGTCTTGTGCTACAGCAGAGAGACCGTGGTAAAGTGCATGTGCTTTATCTGTTGAAGCAAGATATGGCAGAATGTTAATCATACAAGTATGTATGGTTAAGCCCTGTCCCCACCCAGACTGTTTGTAATGGACGCCAAAATCAAGACCTGTGCGACACGCCCTTAGCAAACCATTTTCTTGTTCTTCTTTGACTGCTTCCTTTTTAGCTGCTGCTCCATTATAATCGCCTTGGACTAACATAGCAAACACAGCCTTACCAATCATTAGGGGAGTATTTCGTTTGAGTCCATCATATAGTAGCGTTTGATCGTATTGGGAGGTAGCACTTGACTTTATGGAATGTGAGATGTTTATCCATACCTCTTGCCTATCGCGGATTTGGACAGGAAAAGAACGGACATCACCAGCCCATTGATCAAAGGTCCCACCACTCTTTAGATCGAAACGTGCGTGGTGCCAATGACATGTGAGGATACCATCCTTAATTGTGCCACGATTGAGAGGGAAACCCATATGAGGACAGCGGTTGTCTACTGCATATACTTTGGAATCATACGAAAAAATAGCGATTGTGTGATTTTCAATCTGGACAACTAAACAACCGCCTGTAGACTGTATGTCTGCCATGTTTGCAGCGAAAACATAATTGTTCTTAACTCTACTTATCACGATACTACTCTAAGTTCTATTTTATGTTTGGTAATAGATAAATGATGTTTGATCTTCCAGCAGGGCCCCTTGTAGCCTATTCTTTTTTGCTATATTTTAACACTACATGTTAACGGCCAGATAACGTTTTGCTATAGTTACTGTTGTTGTTGCTATGGTGTTGTTAAATTGGTCTGACCCGTATACGGGATCACAACAGCTATTATGAACTCTGCAGCAGGAGGTAGACCAGCTGACGATGGTGAACCTGAGGAAAGAGGATTACCAATCAATCCCATCGTTACGGTCTGCGGTACTTTCCAATTGGGATTAACGAGACTAGTACTTCCCATTTGAAGATTTTCCAAGAAAGACATTGGATTAAAATTACTTCCTGGCAATGTGGCGTTCGCGTTAGCGAGGCTGTTGCCTAGACTATTGCTATTATTACTGTTACTGTTACCACTACTAGTTCCACCCTCGCTGCCTTGCATAGATTTCATCATATTCATGCTACTCATCATCGTCATCATATTGCTAGCATTTGCGCCATTTTGGTTATTAGAAGCAGCCATTAGTGACATGATATCTTTGCTGCTCATTGCAGCTCTTATTGCTATTACTGTAACTGCAGAAGTCATATTTCCACCATCGCTAGCATTTGTATTCTTTAAAGTTACTGATACGTGATTGTCGGTAGGGAGATTTAATCCTGTGACTTTAACACCATTGACCATGCTTACACCTATGGTACCCAAGAAGGATGTTCCCTCGAACAGACGACTAAAATTCATACCACCAAAGTCCATGCCGGGCACGTTCTGCAAACTACTCCCGGTGGTATTCGTGTTAATATTGCTATTTCCAAAGGAATAATTATTGTTGCCGACATTAGCACCTATCTGTGCAATAGCAAGTGAACCCAAGCTAGGCAGAGCTAAAGCTGATATTATCCCTATTATTGAAATTAACATACCCGTAAATATCACCATGTTGGTTTTGATCATGTCAGTTGATGCATTAATGGATTGTGATCTTTTATATAATATTTTTCATCCCTCATTTACTACTACAACACCGCTGCCAATATAGTACAAGATTGGATCGATCAGGTCTTTGAATAACCACCCCTACTGCACTCATTGATGGCAGGTTGGTAACGATATGTCTTGATATATTACTGGCCTCCGAACAGTAATATGCTGAATCGATTAAAGTCAAATGGTTATCCTCTTTAACTGTGAGCTGGTATTAGGAATATTTAAAAGAATATTTTATCGACTTTATTTTAAGATGATATTGATTAATGAGGATATTCATGTTACAAATGAGAAACTATAGACCTTTTTAATAGTAGAGCAAAGCAGATAATTAGCTCGGCCTCCACTAATTCGGTAGAATATTAATACATAGTGCCGTATTGTGGTAGCGGTTTTTTACAAATCTTACAACCGAACATTGCTAGGCTAACTCCACTCTTAATATCCGCCAAACTTCCTATGATTATCCTTTCTTCATTTTCTGCCACTGTTAGAGTTTCTCTCTCCTCATTTGAAACCCCATAAATTATTGGTATAATCTTGGTAATACTCTTGCAATTGTCACAATAACCTTCAGATATTCTGCGCTCATTATCCTCATGATATTTTAGATGAATTTTTTCGGCATCGTCTTTTGTTACTTGGAAAGTCTCCATAAGCTTATAATTAATTCTATGATATAAGATATCACCTTCATCGTATTGATTGTTCCTCAGATATAATTTATGAAACTTTACAAGGGATTGCTTAATTCTATCTATGTCATCTAACAACCTGTAAGATTATGGAGTAAAATGTATATAGTGGTTACGAAAAAACCTCGTCAGAACTATCTTTCGTATGCTACTACCGATACCACGTGGTATTCCTTTAATTGTGTGTAACGGGTACATAATTTCTGACTAGATTCATAATTCCTGGCAGGATCTATTTATGATTGCTATGAGGGTAAATTTACCAAAGATAAAGGAGTGCCAGTCGAAGTAGATCTGATCTGACGCACGAATACGTGGATAACCTGCCTAGAACATATCTATGATAGTTTTGAAAGAGGTGATAAAATATATTGAGCGCTGAAATACATTTGAATTATAACATGTAAATATTTTGATAAAACTCGTGATACTTATATAAGTATACTATAAATATCTAGGTATTACATCCTTACTCTATAAACTCTAACATAAAAGTAAAAATATTACATCTGTATATATCTATAATATTATGGCTCAACGACAATCCGTAATTAGTAGAAGTATGGAGAAGTGGGCTAAATATGGCGCAAGAGGAGTGATTGCAACCTGGTCCAGATCTACTCATACTGCAGCATCTGAAGAACGAATATCGAATGACATGCTATCTCAACAGGGGAGTAATAGCCATGCTGAGTAATAATAGCAGGCATAAATCACTAAACCTACGATCTCGAGCTAGAGTTGCAGCTTTTGGGCTCATAGCCGGGCTCGTGTCATCTATTGCCGTTAGTGGATTGATGCTAATGGTAGAAAAAGTAACATCTGTTCCTATAGGTGCTTTCTATCTTGTACTTATGTCAGCAATTACCCACTCTCAAGTATATTCGCTGAATATGATCGTCTCTGGTTTGCTGTTACACCTTGTAGCAGGTAGCTTGATTGGACTTGCTATGGCAGTACCCTTTATCGTAAATAATGATAATAATAAAGGAAGAAATTCTCTTGGAACAATAATAAACAAATACGCACCCCTTTATGGGCTAGGCTTTGGCTTTGCTCTCTGGTCCTTGCTGTTCATTCCTATTACTTTTTGGATCGTGCTTCCTTCCCTAAATACTCTAGAACATCGTACAATAATACAGCAAGCGCCAACAGGTACCGTTGCGGCTATTGCCCCTGGCGATTTGTTGGCTATGCAGAACAGAATCATAGGCGGTGCCTTGGTTTTTAACATGTTCTATGGTCTGCTTGTAGCAATAATAATAAAATCGTTATACAGTGATTACTTGCGTAAGAAAGTTCCCTTGCGAGACACAATTACCCCATCTTCGTAAATTAGTTTTTTGCTATAATATATCATCCATACATGATGCAAAAACCAAGTCCAATAAACTAATTTAACTTTAGATGATGCTTTTCTATAGGCGCAGTGCCTTCTTTAAAAGTGACAACTATGGTATCTCCTACTTTGTATGGACAGTTTGGGATGCTGCGTGGTTGACTATCGGATCCTTCTACTACGCATGTTCCTTGCTGGTCTTTAATGACGACTTTTGCTTCATCGGTTATTTCTTTTCTAAATAAATCCTTAATAGGAAAACCAAATAAGGCCTGTACAGCAAAAAATGCCCCGATTATGAGGAGAATAGCAAGAGCTGCCAATTTTTTGCCTGAGAGTCCAGCGAATATGGACGATCCTTGACCGGAATCATATTCGTAACCCATAGTTGAATATATAATATGTGACGACAATTAAATGATTCTTTACTTTTCTATCCACGATGTAACTGCACTTCTAATCGCTAAAGCTTTTTGATATATTAGTCATTCAAGGGCTGTTTTAGAGTTGTACTTGCCCCTTTTGGAATTCACAACTATCATGATTGATGTTTCTCTTAACCATACCATTTTTTCTGTTTGAACCTGGATAACCATTAATTTATGGCAGCAGACAACTTGTTTGGCTTGTATGTATAGCGAGAGACAGGCTACTTAATTCCAAGAAAATTGTTTGAATTATCTTTTGTACTATTTCTCAATCTATTTTACTGCCTCAGCAATGTATGCTCATACATTGCTTCCAGGAAGTGGCTACCAAAAGCTGATGTAATGAATTAACCTTATAACATACTTAATCCTCACATTAGAAGGAAGACTGATTATAATCCTTGACTAATAATATGCAACATCATGAAATCGCAATTAGAAATACTCGATCAGAAGACATTCCTAAAATAGTAAATCTACAAAAAGAGTCATTTCCATATCTAGCTCAGTATGGAAATATATGGCATCCAAGTGAGCTTGAAAGCCATCTACATGTTTTCCCTGAAGGGCAATTTTGTGCTGAATTAAATGGGGAAGTAATTGCTTCAGCTACTAGTCTGATAGTCACTTTGAATCCTGAATATTTAGAGCATACTTGGAAACAGATTACCTATGATGGCTTGCTTACAAACCATAATCCCAAAGGAGATAGTCTTTACGGAGCTGATATCTCCACACACCCAAAAGTTCGACATGAAGGTATTGGAAAAATGTTATATGATAAAAGAAAAGATTTAGTCATGAAATCGAATTTACGAAGAATGATAAGTGGGGGAAGGCTATTCAATTATTGTGAACATGCAGACAATATGTCTGCTTTAGAATACGCTGAAAAGGTGATAAAAGGGGAGCTTAGAGATCTGGTTCTTTCATTTGAGCTCGAGAACGGGTTCAAATTCATTAAAATACTTCCAAATTATCTAAATGATATCCGTTCACTTAACAATGCGAGTTTTATAGAATGGATAAATCCAAACTACAGTACTGCTTCTAGTACCCCTTGATTGCTGGCGTTTAGATGTAATTAAAAATATAAATATAAACTAACGTAGTAGTGGTAGTAGTGTAATAGAAATAGAAAACACATCTACTATGGTGGCTCTCATAGAAATCGGATAAAGCAGATACCGTATCCGAATTCATTTAAAATATTAGAGTATAGTATTAGTCATAACAATGGCACTTTTCTACAATCATCATTATCCCTCTTTCCGTCATGCCGCTGCCCAGCGGCCCTCCGAACTACGAATTTTGTTGTAATCCGTAATAGTTTTGTTAGCATAGCAGGATAGATGTCCTACTACAAAGAACTTGGGATCTTAGCTTATAGTTGTGATTGTTTTTACACTTCTTCTCTTGATTGCAATGATTGAATGTTTTGCAATTAAAGTAGCAAAGAAAGTAGCTATTGACATAAGTACAATTGTTCCACCTGGAGCCAAATTTAGATAATATGAAATTATTATACCTCCAAGTACCGAATAAACTGCGATCAAAAACGATATTAGTAAGGTTTTCTTGAAACCTTTTCCAAACATTATGGCAGTAATGTTTGGAATTACAACTAATGACGAGATCAGCAGCACTCCTACCAATCGAATTGATGTGATTACCGTTATACTAGCAAGTACAATGAAAAGATAATTAAGATTTGTAACTTGAATTCCACTAACTTTTGCCTGCTGCTCATCAAAAGTAACGTACAATAGTTTTCTATAAATGACCGATATAATAGATAGAACTGCTGCACTTAATATCAAAATCGTTAAGGTGTCTTGAGGACTCACTAGTAGGATGCTTCCAAATAAGAAGCTGTACAAATCAAGAGTGAACCCGCCGGCTAAACCTATCAAGACAACACCAACTGCAAGTCCTGATGTCAACAATACCGCGATAGCAGAATCAGGAGGGATCTTTGTGGACTCTCTTAATTTAGTAATACCTAGAGCTCCAAAGATGGAGACAATGAATGCGGTCCATATCGGATATAAATTGATAAATAGGCCTATAGCGATTCCTCCAAATGCCACGTGTGATATAGCATCTCCAAATAGTGATTGACGCCTTAGCACAAGAAACAGGCCAATTACTGAGCAGGTTACAGCTACTGCAAGACCGGTGATGAGAGCACGTTGCATAAAACCGAATTCAAGAATTTCAAATCCCACGATAATCTTGCCCACCTGTATTAGTCCCTTTATTATTGCTATTGCTATTGCTGTTGTTGTTGTTGCTGCTGTTACTGTTATCGCCCTTCCTATCTTCCTTCCTTAAATGCAAATGCATATGTGCTTGCATAGCTGATTCAGAATATGTTTTCAGCAATTCGTCATTTTCGAAGAATTCATGTGCATCACCATGAAAGAACATGCTTCTGTTAATGCATGCGACCTTGTTTGCTAGTTTATTGACCGCATCCAAATCATGAGAAGCCCATATGATAGATATCTTATTCTTCTGGTTTAACTTCTTTAACAATGCATAGAATTTGTCTTGTGTATCCTGATCAATACTTGTAGTAGGTTCGTCTAAAATCAATAATTTAGGATCGTTTACTAATGCTTTTGCAATTAGAACTTTCTGTTGTTGTCCGCCTGAAAGTTCACCGATCCTTTTATCGATCTGTCCAGATAAATCCACAGTTTCAATGGCAGAAATTATTTTATCGTGTGAATTTTTTTTTCCAATTATCCCCAATGAAACAATTTCTTGTACCGTTGCTGGGAAATTTTGATCTATCGAATTTTTCTGCGGTATGTATCCTACTTGTTGTAGAACCTTTTTATTTTTCCTGATATCTTGATCAAATATTGTAATTTCACCTCTATAATCTTCGAACAATCCGAGCATACAGCTAAACAGAGTAGTCTTACCTGCGCCGTTAGGGCCAACTATTCCCAGCAGGTCGCCCTCGTTTACTACAAATGAAATATTATCTAAAACAACCAAGTGGGAACTGTATGTATATGTTAAATTCTTAACAACTGCTACTTTTACTGCTGCTAGGTCTTGCAATCAAGACCCACCTTAAGATTATTAATATCTTGATTCATCTTATCAAGATATCCAATGCCAGCTTTTTGTTCCTCTTGATTTATACCTTCAATTGGGCTTAGAATAAGCACTTTACCATTCGGGATCTCCCCAGCGATAACGTTTGATAGACGTGGATCAACTAAATCTTCAGAATAAATGACATTCAGTCCCAAGTTGCGAGATAGTTGTATGATCTCTTGTAATCTTTGAGGCAATATTTCTCCTTCTGGTGTTAATCCTTCGTGAATGCTGTGCTGATTTAAACCATATCTCTTTGCAAAATAGCTAAATGCATTATGAAATACTATAAAGTCTTTTTTTGGGCACTTGGACGCAGAAAGTTGTGATCTTATAGAAGAATCAAGCGAATAGAGCTGTCCTATGAATTTTTGAGCGTTCATATTATAATAGTCCTTGTTCATTGGGTCTACTCTTAACAGTGCATCACGAATCTTTTCAACTTGGTGTTTTGCAAGGATAGGATCTAGCCAAATATGGGGGTCAACGACTTCTCCTGGTGCTCCACCTCCTCTCCTTGTGTTTACTTCGTTGCTCATTTGAAGAAGTTGCAAACCCTGGCTAGTATCAACTGCAAATTTTGCATTGATTTTCTTAATCCAAGGTTCTAGCCCTGCTCCGTTATACACCAATATGTCAGACGATTGTGCAGTTAGTATTTGTTGTACCGTAGGTTCGTAATCATGCGGCTCCACGCCAACAGGGATGAGATTTGATACTTCAACTTTGTTTCCTCCAACCTGTTTAGCAAATTCATATATTGGATAGAATGAGGTAACGATCCTTATTTTAGATGCAGGAGTAGTTCCGCTTACGGTTCCAGCAATGCCGCCACCACTACTACTATTACTACTGTTTGCCTTAGAAGGAATGGTTGAAGGGATAGTAGACGGGGTGACTTGGTCGGTAGTAGTAGTAGTAGTAGTAGTAGCAAGTACTACAAATTGAGTTGATGAGATGGCAACTAATGATAAGATAATAAAAAGGACTATAGGCAGAATTATAAATCGAGTCACCAAATATGCTGTAAAAATTAAATAATAAGAATATAAACTTATATTATTAACTCTTATGCTGTATTATATAAAGATGTTAATAAGATCAGCCGGTCTTTAAACGTAAGTTTGAAGAATATTAAACCATCTTTTATACGAGCCAAGTAAATTTACAAATTCATGCCAGGATATAATCAAGAGTATGAATAAGGAAGCTGAATACTGGAAGTTGAAACTTGGACTTTCAGAACTACTAGGAGAAGGTGGATATTATAAGGAAACTTATAGATCTGATAAAGTGATTACGTTGCAATTTGAAAAAAATGGCGAACGTTCAATTTCAACTTTAATATATTATTTGCTTGATGGGAATCAATTCTCAGCTTTCCACAAATTGAGATCCGATGAAATATGGCACTTTTATGTAGGAAGCTCTCTCACTTTGTATGTTATAGATAAGAAGGGTGATCTAGAGCATATCAAGTTGGGTAATAATTTAGAAGATGGCGAGTGTTTCCATGCAGTAGTGAAAGCACACTGCTGGTTTGGTGCAAAGGTCAATAACCGATCTTCATATTCTTTACTAGGATGTGTCGTTTCACCCGGTTTTGATTATAAGGACTATGAACTTGGGGAAAGAAAAAAACTTGTCGAGGCTTATCCTCAACATAGATCAATTATAGAAGAGCTTACAAGAATTCCCGATGCCTAGTAGTAGGCGCTGTTGGCTAGGAATCATATCATTTTACCACGTGGTAATCAGCTCGACTAATGGCTCACATGTCCAATTTGAAGCGTAGAGTTCATTTTATCCTAGCATACATGCATATAGACATTATCAGTCCCTAAGAAGTAGTTGTCGGTAGTGGATTAGTGGTGTCAATAGTATTAGTAGTAGTAGTAGTAGTAGTGGTAGTAGAACTAGATACCCTCATACAACTTCTCTATTAGATATTACGACTTTTTTTATTATATCAAAACTTTTGTTAGACTGGGCATCTTTAATAGTATATAGAATTTTATATTCTCCTTCAGGTATTGGTGTATTCTGAGTCACAGTGATTGTTAGTTCTGCTTCCGTATTCTTACGATGTGAAGTAAATGCAAATTGAGGAAAATCTATGCTTGCAGACTTATTATCAATCTTGGAGGAAATGATCACACTTGGAATTAGTTTTACATTATACAATGCGTTTCCGCTCTCATCTGTCAGTTTTTTATGTGTAAATCCAATGGGTTCCACGTATAGAACTATGGGTTCTCCAGGCTTGAAGATGTTTGATCGATGCTCATCGTATATTCCATAACCATTAACAGAATTTGGAATAACAAAGGTAGCAAATTCAGAGCTAAAGTTTGATTGTTCCCAGGATCTTAAGTACTGTTCTCTTGCTTTTATAAATTGACTATCAGGACTGATAGTACTGCTATTATTACTATTATCATTTAACCCCTCTATCGTAGTCTCATTTCGCGATACGTTTGTAGCGTTTGTAGTGGAGTTATTGTTAGTAACATTCCCGTTAATATTAGTACTGTTATTACCACCACTATTATTGGATGGTGCTGCCTCAGCTTTATTGCTAGATATTACTGAAACCGCTACAATTATTGTAGCAATCATCACAAGCATACCAATTGTGGCTATTAGCCCTTTATTCGGGCTTGATTCTTTAAACATTAAGAAAAGAAGTCTATTGACGCTTTATATTTTTATATCGAGTGAGATCTAGTGAATATAATTTCATCGATAGATATAAGAGGAACAAGCTCAAGCAATAAGCCTGGGATGAGGCATTAATAGATCAAGCCACATAGCAAAAGATTTGGAAAACAAATAACAAAAAAATACCATAATGCCCAAAACATATCCAAATACACAAAAGGTACACTCCACTTGGCCCTCAAGTAACGATCACTCTATCATAATGAATGCTATTGTGACATATAATAAATAACGATCTATCTTGGTTTATCATATCCATTTGATATTTAGTCCTACAGTTCTATATTGATAATAAGTGACATCGAGAGCTATTTATTATCGAGTGATGCCATAGAATAATATGAATATGTCACACGGTAAGTCAGATGCACTCCAACCTCTTTTGCTAATTTTTGTTTTATCCTTTTCTATAATATTAATAAATATTCCACAAGCATATGGACATGCGGCTGTCGCTGCGGATCATGGGTCGGTAAAGATAATAAATCAGTTATCCTTTAGGGGCTTGGACGGAAAAATAAATCTTATTGGTGAAGTGCAGAATCCAAGAAGTGTACCTGTTGAAGTAGAATTGGGGCTAAATGTTCTGGCCAAAGACCATATCAGCAGCCTATTTTTAACTCATATCAAAGAAGCAACTTATGGCAGAATTATTTATCCGTCTGCTGTTTCGCCCTTTAAATTCACAGTTGGATCTGACAAGTCAGTTATAGGAGATCCATATATTGTCAATATAAAAGAGGTGAGCCTACCAAGATACGATAATATCGTATTCTTAAACTACTCTAATGTGCCTCGTCCAGCAGATGGGGCATTTATTGGAACTGTAAAGAATACTGGTCCTTTTGACCTTCACAACGTGACTGTCTATGCATCCGTACACGGCATAAACGGCACGCAAATTGATTCAGTTAAAAGTAATGCATTTCCTCTTCTAAAGCCAGGTGAAGAATTGCCCTTTATTGCAAGGCCAGATGGCGCTTTAAGATCAAAGATACTTTATTTTAGTTGTGCAGCCTTCGATATTAATCCGAAAATGAATACATTGGATACAGGCAAAGGTCATTTCATTTCATACGATCTGCAGGGTGCAGTAGCGATAAGTGATTTGAGGTATGATACTAAAACGGATAGTATGGTGTTTGATGTAAGGCATTATGATCAACACGGTGGGCCGCTTAATCTAAAGGTGATCAAGGTTTCTCAGAATCATCCCGTCTCAGTTATAATGGATGGGCAATTAGATAAAAAAGCATTGATAAGAGTGGATGGAAAAATGGTGCATATAGACATATTCGTTCCCTCATTATCACCGTCCACGTCATCACCATCATCATCCTATCATAATGTGCAGATCAAAGGAATATGACACATCGTTTATGTTGTTCTTTTTTGTTGATAGACACTATTTTATAGGCAAGCAATCTCAGAGAAATAGACTTAATTGCCTGGGGTAATGATGATTTCACCTACCAATCCAGCATTAGATTAATAATTAGCACATATGTCACAATATTATGATAGTACCATAGCAGACATCTTCGAAGTGCTGATCAGAATAATTGATTGATTGACTGATTATTCCTCCATAATAAACTACAGTTCTTTAAGCTTATCTAGATCTGTATTGCCAGAATAGACCCTTATCAACTCTTCATCAATATCGTTTTCTGGTACTCCAAAAAAATTTAAAGCTTCTTTTATTCTTAGATTTTGCTGTGAGTAGCCGGCTTGAAATTGGTCACTACTATTACTATCATTATTGTGGCCCTCCTTCTTCTTCATTTTATTTCGAGCTTTAAGAAGAGTTTCAGAAGTCTCTACTAACAGAGAATTGGCAAACGAGTTCCATTTCTCTAATTCAGCTGATAAATTATCGGCATCCTCTAATATAGCAACTAATTTAGCAAAGGCTGCTATCACTCCTACCCTGTATTTCTGTAATTGTATTTTCAATGGATCAAAGTCAGGTATCGATGAAATTTCACGGCAGACAAGGAATTGATATTCATCAAGATTCTTTGCAATGCTAGCCGTTCTAGTTATATTAGGATATTTTCCACGAAGCAAATTGATGTTAACTGACATTTCTCTGGATAATCCATCTAATTGAGAGATAACCAGTTCTTTAGAGGTAATGCCATCTTCAGCCAATACCTTCGTGCATTTTATGCCCGAGGTGATGTATTTATAGATAATCTGCTGAACTAAACTAGACAACATATATCCTTCTTCTATCTTTAGATAGACACATATTCTTACTTATGGTTACAACAATAATAATAAGGATAACAATGTCGTTTCTAAAATTAGGTTTTCAGAAAAAATTTATTTCGTTAAAGGCTTCTTGAACTCTATGTCTCGTTATAGATGTCCTAACTGCAACTCTCATAGTTCAATAGATGTGAACAAAGTGCATGACGGACGGCTGATGTTTGCTTGTTCTAGGTGCAACGTTTGTGCTCTTGTGCCTTCTATGGTTACCCACGATGACGCGTATATGGAATTCTTGGATATGTATGATAATGGACATATCACAAAGGTCGAAGATCTAAAATCGCTGATGCAACAGGAAAGACTTTTGCGTCCATATTCTGAAATAGACGCCATGATTTTACATAATAATGCTAGCGAGAACGAAATGCTCAAAACCGTATTATATTCCCAAAAAAATTATGTTGTTGACTATAGGGTAATTCAGGAGCCCGAACCTGAACCTGGAGGCGCACTTACAGACCTTCCAATAGATGAGGCTATCATTACTGCTTTAGCTGGAAGGCAGATCAAGAAGCTATACAGATTTCAAGAAGAGTCAATAAAGAAAATTCTGCAAGGAAAAGACGTAGTTATTGTTGCCCCGACTGCTTCTGGCAAAACAGAGGCATTTTGTTTACCTATTGTACAAAAAATCGCCGAAGAAGGTCAATATCAGTTTGCGCCGCTGTCGTCTTCGTCGTCGACGTCATCTTCTAGAATAAAAAGGCCAGGAAGAGTATTTGCGATATTTGTTTATCCTACAAAGGCTCTCGCTAGAGATCAATTACCTAAGATAAAGCACTTTGCAGAACCTCTAGGATTGCATGTCAATATTTTTGATGGAGATACCTCTAAGGAACAAAGGGAATACATCTTGTCCGTTAGTGTCCCTGAGATTATCGTTACAAACTTTGACGTACTTCATTACCATCTTTTGAACAGAACAAATTTTTCACGTTTAATTAGGACAGCCAAGTTTTTAGTCATAGATGAGGCACATATCTATACTGGTGTATTTGGAGCCAATGTTCATTATATCATAAAGAGACTTGAAAGGTTATCTACAAATAAGAAGATGCAAATAATAGCTGCATCAGCAACTCTGCCAAATGCAGGTGAGTTCTGCATGTCCCTCTTTGGAAGAAAAATGGACGTTGTATATGGCAAGGGACGAAGAGGTAAAATTAACTTTGTGATCTTATTTCCATCATTACACTCTCATAGAACATTGATGCTTGATCTTGTCAAGCAGACAATTTCAAGAAATCATAAAACAATTGCCTTTAACAAGTCCCATTTGAGTTCAGAGCTCTTAGCATTTTATTTATCTAAACAAGGAATACGAATAAGGGTACATAGGGCTGGACTCTTACCGTCAGAGCGTAAAATAGTAGAACATTCATTTAGAAACGGCTCATTATTAGCGATCTCTGCTACACCTACATTGGAGTTAGGCATAGACATTGGCGATATAGACGCTATAGTGTCAGATATTGTTCCCATCAACAGATTGACTCAACGTCTGGGAAGAGCAGCAAGAACTGGGCAGGAAGGATACGCCTTCCTTGCATTAGGCAACGACCCTATAAGTCAATATTACAAAGCACATCCAGATGACTATCTTGCTGATCAAGAATTGGCATATACTGATCCTTCCAACCCCTTTGTACAAGAGTACCAAGTTCTCGCAATGGCTTGTGATAGGCCTATATCAGTTGCAGAATCATCTCCTATCATAGAAAATGCTATTCAGAAACTTATTTCAAATGGGCTTCTTCAGCTCCAAAACGGCAAATTTATACCTGACTTTAAAAAGTCAATGGAGATTTTAAGAGACTTCAGCATTAGAGGTATTGGAAGCAGTATAGATATAATCTTGGATGGGAAATTGATTGGTGAGCGGTCGTTGCCGCAAGCACTTGAAGAACTTCATGATAACGCCGTTTATTTTTTATCTGGAAGAAGATATCAGGTTAAGAAACTTCATTTTGATCGTAGAAACCAAGAAAGATACGAACTGCATCAGCAACGTCAACAACAACATCATCGCCAACAACAACAAGAGCAAAAATCATCAATCACATCATTAACCTCAGCTTATGCTGAATTAATACGTCTTCCTAGAGACTATCCATACTACACCAGGGCTGTTGTGAATGAATGGCCTAGCATCCTTGAAACTTATGAACAGAAGAGAGTATTTGGAATAGAGGTAGCATATTGTTCTTTAAAAATTCAAAAGAAAGTAATAGGCTATTCCAATATTGAGATCGGACAGGAAATTACAAAAGGAACCAAAGTTATGCTTGAAAACCCTATAGAATTTGAGTTCATCACAAAGGGACTTGTATTTAGAGCACCGAGGCCCTTGGATACTTTGAAACTAGTTATGGACGACGAGCAATATATAGAAATGAGTGGATATCATGCTTCTGAGCATGTAACGATAGAGGGAAGTTCAATGATAACAGGAGGAGCATCGCAGGACTTGGGAGGAATATCTCTTGGTTCGTCAGGTTTGATTTTCATCTATGATGGCAGCATTGGTGGAAACGGTGCTAGTAGAGCACTTTATGACAAATTTGACAAGGCATTAGGAAGGACATTAAGAATATTGACAGAATGCTCATGCAAAAGTGAAAGTGGTTGTCCTAGATGTACGTACTCTTACAGATGCGGAAATAATAACGAATACCTCCATAAGGTTGCAGCTGCCGAAGTGTTAACCAGAATAGTCGAAGGACAGAAGACAGAGATTATTGGGGACGATGTGCCTACAGATCGTCCTCTTGTATGAGATAGAAACATAGACACTTAAAACGTATATCATTTTAGCCTACAATAGAATAACAATACAGGAAACAATTCTTTGTTTTTAAGTTAATAAATTTAATGGACTGGTCATCTGAGCATTCAAATTAGCTTTGTTGTTAGGGTCGTTAGTACTTCTGCCTGAAGAATGTTGATAATCAAAAATATAGATCATAAATATGAATATTAACCCGCTGATAATTAGGGCTATACCAGCATATATTAGCAGCCTTTTGTTCTTTCTTATGTCCACCATACATATACATCAATCAGAAGGACAACCTTATACGTTTCCCTCTCATCATTCATTATTCGCTCTTCAAGTGTTATTAAATTCAAGACATTCTAGTCACATTATAGTGAAACGAACACTGACATTTCAGGATTGATTCAATATACTTAGGATTGTTATTACTGAATTGTTATTCTTTTATGTGAATAATGAATAATGATGTTTCAGTCACAAGGTAATCTTATTTATTAGTCCTGATAATCCTTCATTGTATGCCGATAGTTAACATCGCAATGTACAGTGGCAGAACACAAAGAGAAAAAGACCGATTGGCAGAAGCAATTACTGAAGATGTTGCAAAGATATTGAATGTAGATAAAAAAGAAGTCATTATAGTAATTGAAGAGGCTCCGCATGGCAATTGGTATTCCTCTGGTGTTCGTCTTTAATAGATCTACCTCTTCATCTACCACTGCAAAATTGTAGATTTTGGGTTGCCTAACTTCTAGAAATAGAAGGCTTCTGCTTTCCTGCAGCCACTTACGAATACATTATTAGCTGGTGGATCCTAACAGACACTAGACCTTCGATTTAAATAATGACGTCCTAGTATCGTCGTTCGTCATTTTCAATGTTTCACTAAGTTTTGTCTTGATTTCTGATAGTTCTATCTTGACTCCTAACTGAGAAACACTCGCTAAAGATTTTGATATTGGATTAAAATGTAATGGTAATAAATTTTCTTATTCGTTATCATGATCTTAGATTTGGTATGAAAGCCACCTTTCGTTGGGTGCGAAGAATACCGAA
>Ga0193705_1000037_pt1 | contig 26669 bp, 24 predicted proteins | sample U3m2metaG_FD_143045 | JGI IMG/M metagenome (GOLD analysis project Ga0193705, IMG submission 143045) | Soil microbial communities from a riparian zone of the East river system, Colorado, United States - U3m2 | ecosystem: Environmental > Terrestrial > Soil > Riparian zone | place: USA: East River... | reverse complement strand
TTACCCTGCCATCCTGCGCTTGCAGCTACAACTGGTCCTAGCACGGCGCCTAATGCCATGCCACCAGAATAGGCTGAGAGATATATACTCAAGCCAATAGGGAATTTGCTTATAGGGACCTTATCTCTTATTAACTTAGTCGAAATCGGGGTACTAGCCACGGCTATTCCCTGAAGTACTCTAAGGGCAAGAAGAGTGGATATGTTAGGAGCAAAAGGTGCCAAGATAGTTCCTACTGTAAAACATACCATCATTATCATTAGCATTTTCTTGGCTCCAATAAGATCTGATAACCTTCCCATTATAACAGTCATGACAGCTCCACAAACCATGTATGATGTCATCACCCATGACGAAAGAGATGTAGAAATTTGAAAGTCTTCAGCTATACTCGGAAGAGCCGGTGACATCGCCGTATTAAGATAGAGAAATATCACGATAGTACCGCTTAATATTAGAATAGTTTTCCACGCATCAAAGGAGATTTCTTCTGGAGGCTTGGTAACAGCAGTAGCAGACAATTAATTGATATGCAAGATAACACACGTATTTAAAATTATGCTACGATCACTAAACATATAAAAATAAAAAATAATGATATATACTATAACGAGGAAAATAGCACACATCTGATAAAGCTAATCTTTGATGTGGTCGGTATTTTCAAGAGTCATTGACAATCGGACATGCTCCTCTCTATTACTGCAATTGCAATACAATTTTGAAGGTTCAAAATTAAGGATAAATATTAGCAATTGGTATTCTCCTGTACGAAAGTCGATCTAAACGTATCAATTGGAAACGGTTACCTATACGGCGATGCGTCTACCCTTTATGGATCTTACAAGATTAACATTCAAGAAGGAACAGATAACATAGCTATTCTTCCAAGTGATTTGGATGTCGTTGCAGGTCTTACCATGATTTCCTTTCATGCAGGCAGCGAGGATGAGATTCCTTTTCGATGTGAGGTTAAGACGGAAGAAACAGACATGATTCAATTCTTTACGAGCTTAGAAACATTGATTAAATTGACAAAAAATCCTCCAACGTGGATGTCCGTAGAGAAGATATAATTTAATTCCGAGTAGGGTCTAGCATTCTATCTACTATTGTCACGACCAGTTTCCAATACAACTCGTTGAAGGGTTGGAAACTATTCAAGACAAAAGACAAATACCAAAAAAACCTAGATGTAAAAGAGTCGTTCTGAAAGATAAGAAGTAACTGCGGTTATCAAAGATAAAAGAAACTGCGGGAGTTTGAAATTTCACGTACTTACTGACTGGTGCTTGAGCACATGAGAGTGGAGCAATACCAAACGCTTAGAATAGTAATATACGGCCACTCTCATTTGAAGAATCAAATTAAGAATAAATAGCACAGCTGGAAATTTCCTAGCCTATTCTGTCAAGATGATCAGCATGGCTCTGAATTTCTTTTGTTAGGGACCAACTTAACAATATTCGTATAACTACAATCACAACTAGTATTGCAAGTTCATTTGAAGAGGGAGCCAGAATCGTTTTTAGAATGTCTGCTGCTACCACAAAATCCAGTGCTATCAATAAACCTCTGATTAGAGTATATCGTATATACTGTATATGCTTAGTCTGCTCTTCTCTTTTAGATCGTGATAATATTACTCTGATGATGCCTACCAGTGTTGCTACTACAATTACCGTGATAATTATCGCTATTGCAATCTCTATAGCAATAGATATGTAGTTGATAACAGGTTTAAGGATAGCCTCAATGGATGTTCCCGTGGATTCTTGCATATACTATTTTATCGGAATCTTCCAGCCGAAAGTATATTAAGTCTTTGTATTCAGATTTAACAGTTATTCGAACAGTAGGTGTCATTCCAACATGAAGATTTGTTTTCTTAGTGATCTATCTATATGTGTATAGAACGTAACAAGTATACAATCTGCTCCTCTTTCTCTTGTTACCCTCTTTCTAAAAAGAAATGCCGACATACTAGTATTCTATTAATCTATGGTTGTGTGTCTGCTCTCCTATTATTACCCATCCAAAATAAGCTATAGATAAAAATACAATTAAATTGCACTTATCTATCTACCTCGACTTGAGTTATCTTTGCAGAACGACATCGCAGACTTAATTCATTTGTACAATGATATTCCTAGTGGTCAAGTATGCCTTAGCCTATTATCTGTGGACTTCTTTTCCTTTCTAGTAAGATACCCATCTCACTAATTCTGTTCTTATTTCTAGAATACAGAAATATTTCTATTTCCGAAGCTCTAGCTAGTTCACTATATGGTGGTAAGTGGTAAGTGTTTAAGTTACCTAGTGGGTAATATCGACTGTCGTTTCCCCGTGATCCCGGCTATTACCATTTCTATTCCAATTATTAAAAGAGCTATCCCTACTATCACTCCTAGCAGTTTTGCGCCAAAGACAGGAGATACCATTATCGCTATGGATACAGCGAGAGCTATGACACCGACACCAATGGTAAAGGCCCTAGCCCATCCTCGTCTTTCTTTATTTCCTACTCCATGCACGATTCTTTCAATACCAACAAAGAATAATGCGATTGCAAGAAGATATATCACAAACACGGTGGTCCCTACTGGGAATGCTAGAAGAGTAATGGACAATATGATAACAATTATGCCTAATACTATACTCGCTAAACGAGACTTCCTCTTGATGAATATACCGCTTAAGACTTCCCCAATTCCAATTACTAATAAAACTATCGAGAGGATGTATACAATTGATAACGTTGCTAAGGCAGGCCTAGCTATAATGGATATTGACAGTATGACTGCGATCAATCCTAAACCAATTTGCGCACCACGTAGCCAACCAGGACTTTTATCTACTTCTTGCAATTAACTATTCATTATTTAAGAATACATATTATATAAACCATAAGATACACAAATTTCGATAACTGCTGTACAACTATTTAACTTATGACGGTTACTGGATCATTTGTTCATGATGAACGCAAATATGAGCAAATACGCAAATATGCGCAAGAAATCGCAAGTTCATTCATTTGTCTTGTTCTGCGCTGTTTAGTTCATGCAAATAAAGTATACTTGATTTCAGCTTACCGAGGGCTGTACCTTTCCTTGAATTTCTAAGTGGCGTATTCAGCGTCTGTACCCTAACATAGACTTTGCCATCAAGTATCAGTTTTATCAAATCTGACAGCTGTTTTCATGGATATAAAATGTGATAAGGTAGAGGCAGCTTCAGGTAATGCATTATTAGCTATTAGTAACAGCGCTTTAATGTGACACGATATGATTGCAAACCTTGGACTTCCAGTCTTTACTAGTATGGCATCTGCTTTTGTTCTAGGATTTATTAGGGGGTAATGAAATGAGCATTTACAAAATGTTTAAAAAGCTTGTAGCAAGAGATCTTCCTCTTCCAATGAAGTACTTTTTGATGATGTTCTTGGCTTTAATGATGTAAAAGAAATATTTCAGATGTCCATATAAGCAGATAAATCTGTACTTATTCTGCTAGTTGGTCCGCCTGAGTCAAAGTCGTTGTTTATGAGTTGTCTTACCAAGTTGGAAAGATCTTATTCTGCTGTGGGAAGCAGCTCAACAAAGTCTGGCATATTGGATTATTTAGTTGAAAATAGACCTAGATATTTCATTATAGACGAAATTGAGAAGATGAATAAGCTGTTAGTTTCTATAGTAAATTGTTGAGAATGTGATATAGTTGACAAACAACAAGAATATGTTTTAATTTAACCGAACCCATGCTATGCTTGAAAGATCTCCTGTCTGTATACAACGTGACCCGATAACGATAATAAATATACCGTATGGTGTGAATAAGATCTATGAATTCCAGTATAAATAGAGCTTTAATATTTCAAGGAGGAGGTTCGCTCGGTGCATATGAAGCTGGTGCTTACAAAGCTATCAATGAAGATCTTTCAGCATACTTTAGAACAGAGGGAAGGGGAAACGAGCCAATATTTCATATCGTATCTGGAACGTCAATAGGCGCCATAAACGCTGCTTTATTGGTAAGCTATGTGAAGGAAAATAAAACATGGGAAGGATCTGGAGAAAGGCTTGTCGAGTTTTGGGAATATCTTTCTACACAGCCGTCTGTTGAAAAGTTACCTTACTTTACGCATTATTGGGATTCTTGGCGTAGATTAAATAAACGAATTGCTTCAGGAGAGTCTGCCAGAAGATATTTTAGCACTAAGGAATTTATTTTGAAGGGAGTTCCTAATGTATTTGTACCTAAGACACCTTTGTTAGACAATAGATTTTTTGATCCATTAAATACATGGTATATCTATGACAACAGACCGTTAAAAGAAAGCTTGGAAAAGTTTGCAAGGTTTCCTATTTCCACAAGCTTCGAAAATGATGAACCAAGACTCTTGCTAGTGGCTGTGGATGTACAGGAGGCAACTCCAGTGGTTTTCGATAGTTACGAAAAGGAAGATGGAACAAGGAAATCAGAATACGGGAGATACGGTAGAATGAAATCTGATGGTTCAGCCAAGAATCCGGAGAGTAACGAGGGATTTGAACACGTTATCAGATACGAAGATGGCATTAAGGCAGATTTCGTTTTAGCAAGCTGTTCAGTTCCGGTAAATTATGACTATACGAGACTAAACGTGGAAAACCGTACCTTGGCCGTGGAAGGGCAAGGCGACAACAAAGATATTGGGGATAATAATCGGCCTTCTTCTTCGAACGGCAGTAACAGCTTGCGCTTTTTCTGGGATGGTGGCCTATTAGCTAATACACCACTAAGGCAGACTATCGTTGCTCACAGACATTATTGGCATAGAGTTAGGAAATTAGACAATATACCCAGACTCAAATTCGGTATAATAAATCTTCATCCAGCTAAACAAGATTATCTTCCTTCCGACTATGATGGTGTAATTGACAGAAAGAATGACATCATATATCATGACAGAACAGAATTTGATGAATTTGTTGCAGTTCTAGTATCTGATTACGCAATACTAGCAAAGTCTCTAATCAAATTAGCCGAAGATAATGGTGCAAGCAAAGAGGCACTGCAAAAGATTTTGAATGAGAAAACTAATGTTGTTTTTCTTGCCACTGGCAAGCAGGGAAGATATGATGATTTAGTGAAGGGTAGAGTAGATGTTGATCTTGTTGAACGTTTGGAGCGAAAGAACGACAGTCATACTATTTCAAATAAGACATTTGACTTTTCAAAAATAACAATCCAACAACTAATTCAAGATGGATATCAAGAGACTAAGGAACAGATGAAAGAAGTACTTGCCAAGATAAGAAGAGAATTGTCTGGCACGTAGTCACTTTTCAAAAACAAAATTCAACAGCTAATTCAAGATAGATATGAAGAGACTAAGACAGAACTTCTTCTTGTGCTTCGTTAGCACGAGAATGCAACTCATAACTCATAAGGATAATCTAAATCACTTCTCCAGAGACCTGGCCCTTGTATATCCTGTGTGTGTGATAAAGGTCAGACTTCATAACAGATCCTCAGTCTGGGGAGATCATTTGGAGGTTAACCATTCGTAATAGTCATACAGCAAAGGGCTAGATTACAGCAGACTCTGCTTACTATCTAATTTCAGATGATAGGGCGATTCGCAACTGAATAAAGGTGATTCTATCCTATGATCAGATAAATTCGTCAAGGAGTTACGTTGCTGGTGGTCTCAAGAAACAGCCAAAAACTCCAGGCTGAGGAAGGATAGTACATTGAGGCTGCTTACAAGTCTTTATCATATATTCCAGGAACTGTTCCAGTAGTTGCTAATATGTGATCTTTGCACTTTTGTGAATCTCTACCTTTCTTTGTAAAGACATCTACAGTATACATAACATGTTGATACTGAACATGAATGCGATCCCAAAAGAAGAGCAAAAATACAAATTGCAGAAGAATTTATTGCTCTACAACTTGATCTAGAGATTCAGACAGTTATCAGCATTCTAAAAGACCCAATCTTAATCTTATTTTTAGGAGACAGATATTTCTATTTCCTAGGCTTTAGATCCAGATGTAGGTACGAACTGCTGTCGTCTCCCAGAGATTCCAGCTATGATCATCTCAATTCCAATTATTAAAAGAGCTATCCCTATTATTAGCCCTGCTAGACGTAGACCGAAGAGAGGAGATACCATTATCGATATCGATATAGTATGCGCTATGACACCCACACCTATGCTAAAGGCTCTAGACCATTCTCGAATTTCTTTGTTTATTATTCCAGACACGATTTTTTCAATACCAACAGAGTAATGCAATTGCAACCAAGATTATCGCACGCGCAGCAGCCCACTACTAGGAATGCTATAAAAATAAGCGCCAATATGATAACAAGTATGCCTAATTGATACCGGCCAAACGAGACTTTCTCTTGACGAATACACCACTTAGCTTCCCCGATTCTACTATCCTACTAGTATCATATAGAAAATAAGATTCGTAAATTTTAAAAATTGCTGTACAACTATTTATCTTATGATTGTATTTACACAACAATAATGGAAATAACAAAAACTAAGAAAACACCAAATAAAAAGACGATATTGCACTTTATTATAGCAATTTCCACCATTGCCTCGTTAATATTAGTATTTGTTGATTTTATATTCCCGCTGACAGAAACTCAACGGATCTATCTACGCCTCTTTGACCTTATCGTTGTGGTCATCTTGGCTGTGGACTTTTATGCTAGAATAAGGAATTCAGAAGATAAACTGAAGTATATTCTAATACACTTGTATGAATTTCCCGCAATGATGCCGTTACTAATAACAGGTGTAGGAGATGCTTCCAGCGTACTCTACTACGTGAGATTCATTGCTCTCTTTAGACTAGTACGTCTATACAATATAATGTCATTATTAGAGGGAAGCGAGCTTATTATGTTGGCTGGTCTCTCTGTAATTAGTATTATTTTTGGAGCTTTTGGCTTTTATTTGGCTGAAGTAGGGAAACCAGACTCAACCATAAACAGCCTGTATGATGCTCTTTGGTGGTCCGTAGAGACAATCACAACTGTAGCGTATGGCGAGTATTATCCAGTCACGGCTACAGGAAGAATAATAGCAACAGTCATGATGTTTGCAGCGATAGGGTTTCTGTGGACTTTTGTGGGCTTATTGTCTTCTGTGCTTGTATCAAGAAGACTGAAGAAGAGTCAGTCGACTACAACTACCGTCGTTAATGATACAAAGACTCTCATTAAGAACAGAATCGATGGAGTTGAAAATCTAAGTGACGAGGACTTAGAAGACCTAATTGCCGTTTTACGATCACTAAATTCAAGAAAGAAAAGGAAATCAGAGCCATGATCTCGGGTATTCCTTGATAAGAGTGGAATGCAAATTGAATCTACATAAAATTATGAAATGAATACAAGTATTTCTCAGTATTAGGCGAGTCTTATTCATTCTCTAATTGACGGTCGCTGATCATTAGTTCATGATGAACACAAATATGAGCAAATATAGGCAAGAAATGGCAAGTTCATTCATTTGTCTTGTTCTGCGCTGTTCAGTTCATGCAAATAAAGTAGAAAGATGGTTACTATTCTTGGGAGGATTCAGTAGTTAATTTCAATGTTAACTCTGAATTGACCCAAATACCATGCACACGAACTACTGGAACTCGATATAAGTTGATTGAAAGTCTTGGTCATTGGTTCCATTTACTATGATATGGATCGTTGTATGTTAAACGTTACTTTGTAAATTAATATGATCTGGAGGAGTGTATACAACAACATGTCAGTTCTTAGGATTAAATTGGGATCGGATTTGTAAGAATAGATAATTAGCCAATGTGTTTTTGTCTCTTGTTATGACATGGAGAATACACTATTATTGAAATATAAGATCTGCAATATAAGGTCTGATAGCTAATCTAATCGAGTTCAAAATAGTTGCGCTATTAACCTGATGGGAATATCTGATAGATATCGCTAGCGATATCTTATATATGAACAAATGTCTAGTAGTACGACCGGTGGTTAACTGTGCATTTCATCGACTAACTAACATCTATAAAACAAAAATAATTGTCAAAAAGTGATGGCATGATCTAACTGTGATTGTATTTGAAGATCTTTTTTAACTACTGAATTTCATCTTGAATAAACTATTTGTACAAATTGCCAAACCCTTTTTATAATCGAAATTATATTGAGCCATTAATTTGAAAAACTGGGAGTAAGATACTGAACGACCTTGGTTGAACGGATTGATATGCACTACTATGAGACGCTGAAGAGGCGGAGCTACCTCAACAGTAAGGGCACACTTTATAAATTTGAAGACTGGGTTATTGAGCAATGCAAACCATATCCTGGGATGCGAGTCTTAGAGCTCGGTTGTGGAACAGGAAAACATACCTTCCCTTTTGCCGACCTAGTTTCACCAGGAGGTTCTATTTTGGGTATTGATATATCACAAGAGGCTGTGACTGAAGTTAACGAAAAGGCCAAGACGAACCAACTAAAACAAATGAGAGCTATGAAAGGATCTTTCGACGAATGCATCAATTTGTTGCATGATTCTAAATTTGATCTCATTCTATCCTGCTATGCTATATATTATGCCAAAGACATGAAGGGTGTTCTAAGCGCTTTACCTTCCCTGCTAAATCCTAATGGTCATGTCTTTATTTGCGGTTATGGCAAAATGAATAATCAAGAAATTTTTAATATTATTAATCATTTAATTCCTAATCCTCGTGAAGAGATGAGGTCTGCAGGCGATTTCATCGATGCATCAAGCATAGAAGAAATAGGCAAGTGTTATCAGAGATTTAGTACGGTTAGATGGTATAACAAGATTCAATTTAATAAAGTGGATGATGTCTTGGGGTGGTGGAAAAACCACCCTTCCTACCTCCCCGAAATTTATGACCAAGTAGAAGATGCATTGCGAACCTATTTTGCTTTGAAAAGTAATTTTGTTTTGACCAAAAGCATTCTAGGTGTGAATTATTATTTCTGAACACTTGACGTGGAGGGTCTCATATAACAAGATGGTTGATGATGGTGGTGACAACGATCACATCTTACTAGACGAATACATCAGGCGGATAGAGTTTCTGAATACTGAAATTAAAAATACTGAATAAAAGGTAAGATGTCAAGGGTCAAGGAATGAATCAGTTAAAATACTACTGACGAGTATGACAGGAATAGACTACTTTTCTGTAATGATGATGGCATCTGAAATTGGTGAGATAGCATATTTCAGTACTCCATAAAAACTAGTTTGTTGGGCTGGCTTATGTCTATCCGTTCATCAATCAGGAGATTCCTTAAAATTTATGTGTTCTCTAAGGGATAGTGCACAAAGATTTTCGTTCTAATCCTAATTGTAAATAGGAGCCCTTTGTCGTTTGTCCTGCCATCAGAAATAATTTGTTTGTAGTTACTTTATCTTTTATTGATTTGGCAGGCACCCCAGCAACTATGTCCCCGTCTGGTACATCGTGTAACACCACAGCACCACAACCAACGATGACATTATTTCCAACATGTACCTTTCTTAAGGTTGAATTCAGTCCTGTCCAACACATATCTCCAATTTTCGTACTCCCTCCGATAGCAGTTCCTGCTGCGATTTGACAGTGCTTACCTATTAGAATGTTATGACCTATATGGACCATATCAGCAACTTTGGTGCCGTTCCCTATTATGGTATCAGATAGAGAGCCTCTGGCAATGTTGGTATTTGCACCTACCTCGACATTATCACCTATCTTGACCCCTCTTATGTGAGGGAATCTCTCGAGTTCTCCATCGGCATTTCTCTCAAACGCAAAGCCGTCTTCACCAATTGTTACTCCTGATTGTATTATACTGTTATTTCCACTACGGCAATTTTGCAGACTTACTCTTGAACCGATCATCGAATTATCACCAATTATACAATTATCGCCGATTACAGTATAGTCACCTATATAACAATCAGAACCGATCTTAGCAGTTTCGGAAATTACTGAACTAGCAGAAACGCCGGCTGTATTTTTCTTATTATATATCTGATTCATAATTTTAACGAAAGCGTATCTCGGGTTATCCAAGAAGATGAGCTGTTGTCTTGCGTCTTTTGGGTGTACTCGTCCTTGCATGCTCTTTGCACATAGAATCATTCCAGCGCTAGATTGTGAGATCATTGAAACTCCTTTCTCTTTTTCATAGTAACACATAGCAAGATCACTTTCTCTGGCCTCACTTATCGATGATATAGCTTTTATCTGCCTTTCTGAACCTTCGGAAATATAACTGATCCCCAGTTTGTCCAGAATTGACTTGCAATTAGACGCCATTGATCTGCTAAATATTACAAATGGTTTAAATATATTATGAATAATAGCTCCTGCTAAGTATATAGTATGAAAAAATCATAACATACATTACTTGCAATAGCGAGAATTGGAATTATTTGTGGACTTAGATTTCACACTTGGTTTATTGTCATTTAATGGATGTAGATAAGGAATCATTTTCTGAATATTAGCAGTTTCTGGCCCAAAGCCTGCAAAATGGTTATCAGCTAAAGCTATTGCAACTTTGATCGTACGTCAGATAAAGAAAAGGTAGATAACAACAGGAGAAGGTCGTCTCGCAACGCTAAGCTGACTGCCTTGCCAACGAACTGAATAGCCTAGCAAGCAACTTTTCTTTCAAGGGTGGCATAACATTTTTGCATATTATGACTGATTGTTGTAACTGTAATGAATTCGAAGAGGCAGCAGTTTGTGAGGTATATACTCAGATATTTGAAAGGAATCAATCATATTATCTACAAGTGGTATTCCGACTGAAACTTTGCTTCTCGTGCTAGAAAGGAGAGCCGTTCAGGATTAAGCCCTCCTTTATATAGAACGGTGTGAAGATAATATTTTCTGATGTCATCTGAATCTGCCGATGATCGCATGACACGTTATTCTTCTGAACACTATGATATTGTTGGTGCAGATCTAGATTGGTTTATAATTCTGGCGACAGCATGTACTATTTTTTTTGGCTTTCTCCTAAAGATTGCAGTAAATCCTCCGTCATACTTTACATTTTTTGATAACGTAATCCTGTTAGCTGCACTTTATGCGGTAACAGTAGCAACAACAATGTTCATAATCTCAGTTATTTATCATGCAAGACATTATCGTAAGCTTGATGTGGAAAAATTTCTTTCCAGAACTAAGCAGTATCTTCTAATAGGCATCATTTGCGTCATGCTAGCAATGTACTTGGGTTTAGGACTGGCTTTTAGTTCCAAGCTACCAGTCCAAATTGCCTATAGTTTACCCTCCTTGCCATTCATTTTTATTTTGTTTAGATCAATAATACATGTACGTGAATAATACAACTATTAGAAATTTGACGTTCCATGTGCACAAAATAGTTGTCCCTTTGATCTCGTGTCGTACAGATGATACCATACGGTGTTTGTATTTAAAGATGAAAAGACCATGTCTTTATTACAATACTCGGGCTTCGCTCCAAGTACACTACGATCAGGGCTCGGGATATTGCACTAACAAGGGTTGCGGTATATAATAGAGATAGTTCAACAATCGCACATATACTTTTGAATCTTTGCAGGGTACCCACATGTCATTTTCCAAGACAAGCCCATGTGTAAGATTTGTCCTGCTGCTGAAGATTTTGAACCATCGAGTTTACATTTTGGGCATAGAAATAAAACTACAATTAGCAATCCAATTCCTAGTCGTGTCTTGCAGTTAAAAAGAGATACATAAATGAAATTTTCAGACCGCTGTTAAGATTTCAATGAACGCTGATAATATTCGATGCCAATTATGACATACCTATCTAAAAGATACATATAGCAAAATAATACGCTTTATATACACAGATCAAATATAGTATTTTCAAATGTCATCTGGTTCAGATGATGATCCAGTAATGCGCTCTTCTACTGAACGTTACGATAGAGTCGGTGTCTCTTTTCGCTGGCCACAGATACTAGCCTCGGCTTCTTCGATTTTTTTCGGCTTTCTCCTAAATATCGCAGTAAATCCTCCGTCATACTTTACATTTTTTGATAACGTAATCCTATTAGCTGCACTTTATGCGGTAACGGTAGCAACAACAATGTTCATAATGCCAGTTATTTATCATGCAAGACATTATCGTAAGCTTGATGTGGAAAGATTTCTTTCCAGAACTAAGAAACCAGTTACAATAGGTATCCTGTGCATAACGTTAGCTATGGGCATGGGTTTAGGATTGGCTTTAGATTCCAAGCTACCAGTCCAAGTCGCATACAGTTTGGCCTCCTTGCCTTCCATCTTTATTTTTTTTGAAGTATTCCGACGTAGGTATAGTAAGACTTAGTCCAAATCTCACGTTTCGGCTGAGGCAATTATTGGCAGACAATACTTGAAGATAAAAAAAGATAACTGGACTAGCTCCCAATCTGTAAAATGTAAGCCTAACTCGCAGTAATGAGGGAAAGAAAGATGCTTACACCTTGTAAATGACCAAAAATGTCACGCATAGTTACCTATTACGCTAGTCAACCAATATTCTCTCCAGATTATCATAATATCGTTATTATTGTATCATCATTATCTACATTAAACACCGCATTATTTCTCTCGTTTCGAATAGAATCTTTCTCATGTTCTAGAAATCGTATCTTCTTAGAGCCTTTTCTGAAACCTGAGGGGGTCTTGTCTTCTTCTATTCCTAATATCATTTGGCCAAAGGCACACAGCATCAGTTTCTACGTTGCTTAGCTCGACCAACTTATTTAAGACGTCAATACCTCAATCTCACATGTTTATTAGAATGCCTTTAAGGTTAGTGTCCTTGTCTCTCAATTAAGTCATATCTGTAACCATAGCACTGAAATTGTTTTTGGTTGTGAACATCAATTTCTACCACCAAGCGGGTTATTCGGATGGGTCATCTATTATTAGTAATTGAGCATTTAAATCTATTTTAGCTAGATAGTACTGCATAAATGTGATGTGATCTGATCTGATCTGTATTGAGCTATTAACGTATGGTTGGCTTATTAATTGAATGAGAGCATAAAATTATAAAAAGGATAACTTAAGAGAGACCTAACTAGCCCATGAATGACTTCCATAGAGCGTTGATATTCCAAGGAGGAGGATCATTAGGAGCATATGAAGCAGGGGCTTATAAAGCAGCTTTTGAATTGCTCTCCGAGAGAGACGAGAGATTAGGTAGGCAAGACAAGCCGATGTTTCACATTGTTGCAGGTACTTCAATAGGCGCTATGAATGCGGCTGTGCTAGTAAGTTATGTAAAAGAAAATAAGACTTGGCAAGGGTCAGCTGACAGGTTGATTGAATTCTGGGAGTATCTTTCGACTGAAGCTTTTGTTGATAAACTCCCTCATATCTCTCACTGGTGGGATTATTGGCACCGTGTCAATAACAATGTAGCTACTGGCGAATCTGCTAGGAGATATTATAGCACAAAGGAATTCATCCTCAAGGGCGTACCCAATGTATTTCGGCCCTCAACACCTTTGGGTGATAAGAGATTCTTCGATCCTATGAATACATGGTACCTTTATAGCAACAAACCGTTAAGAAAAAGTATTGAGAGATTTGCAAAGTTCCCGATAGGCACCAGTTTTGAAAATAATGAACCTAGGCTGCTTTTGGTGAGTATAGATGTCCAAGAAGGAGTATCAGTCGTATTTGATAGTTACATGAAGGAGGATGGTAGTCGCAAAACAGAATATGGGAATTACGGTCCTGAGTTCGCAAGGAGTAGTAATGAACAGGAGGGATATGAACATGTTATAAAATATAATGACGGAATACCGTCTGATTTTGTTCTCGCCAGTGGATCTGTACCTGTAAATTATGATTATACGAAGTTAGTCGAGGATTATAGTAGTGTAGCCAAAAATAATAATAATAATGTTAATGACAACAGTAACAATATTACTAACAATGATGTTACTACTGATAAGAAAGTTCGTTACTTTTGGGACGGGGGCTTGCTTAGTAACACTCCACTGAGAGAGACCGTAATCGAACATCGAAGGTATTGGCATTTCATTAGAAAATGTGAGGTTCCGCCTCTAAGAGTTACCATAATTAACTTACACCCAATTAGACAGGATTATTTACCTACTGATTATGACGGCGTAGTAGATAGAAAAAATGACCTAACGTACCATGATAAGACGCTGTTTGATGAAAGAATGGCGATCCTGATGTCTGATTATGTTAATCTAGGTAAAACACTGATAAAACTTGCTCAAGATAACGGAGTTGGAAAGGATCTAATAAACAGCATTTTGCAGCAGCAAGCACTCACTAGACATTTCTCGACTGGAAAGCAATTCACATATGGCAATCTATTAGAAGGAGGAGTACCTTTGGATTTTACACTTAGATTACAACGTAAGAACGACATTCATACAGTTGCTAACAAGACTTTTGACTTCTCATATAATACAATAAGGCAGCTAATTAAGGACGGCTACGAAGAGGCAAAAGAACAAGGGATTAAGGCAATACAAGATACAGAAAAAAACCCTTAATCTAAATCAAAATCTAAATCTCTTTATATACCATCGAAAGTTAATATTTTCAAACCAAGTTGTGATAATAGTAGTGAGCAGTCACGATATTATTTGGCCAGAACGGAGCAACATTATCAGTTGCTTTGCTTCTAGCATATAGTATTTCACAGTATTTTGAGAAATCTAAACTAGGGGAGATTTTTATCTCGGGACCTAACTTATTATAAGAAAGACACAAGGTGTTACTAAAACCAGATCGATTAAAATCATTTAGTGATTCAGTAATAGTGGTAGCTGTCGTCTTACTCGTATACAACCTTGCCACTTTAGCAACTACTGATCCAGATGCCTTTCAACCACAAGTTTTCTTTGCTACTCTTGTAGCATATGTAAATAGCTTCATAGTAGTCTTCTTATTCTGGGTTACTTTTACTATCCTCCTAGATTATATCAAACAATTAGACGATGTCGTGATTTCATTATCCTTGATATTCCTAATACTGGTTACACTCACACCCGTTGGAAATGTAGCATTCCATCAAGATAAAACTACAAGATCTTTAGTTTTTATATCGTTTGTTGAGATCTCTGCAGGATTACTTCTGATCTTGATATTGTTTTATGTTGGGAAAGGCAAAGTAATGCATAATCCTGATTCAAGAGGCACACTGCTCGGCTTTTGCGTGATCCCATCAGTCTATGCAATTTCTCTAATCGTATCAATTTTCAATTTCACCATCGCATCGATTATTCCATTATCTATAGTTCCATTATTTGTAATATTAAGACTCAGAACACATCAAATCCGCCCTAACGACAATAATCCTAGAATTTAACGCCTGTGTATATTCATATCTCATAGATCATAACAGCAAGATGCTACTGCGAGAGATCACTTAATGATCTAGAAAGTTGACGCGTACTATACTGATGAAGATAGTATGTTAGAAGTCGGATGGAAATTCGAAGTCAAAGGTAAAAATGCTACTCCTAAGGCAGACTAAATAGTCTAGGTCATTGTCGGTATAGTTGGAATATATCATTTTATAACATAAAGATAGCAAAGAATTAGGTCAGTCTAATGCTGCAATAAGCGAGTAATTGACAAACATCTTGAGACAAAGATGGTACTTGTGGCTTAGTTAGCAATCAAAAAAGAAATTGATAAATTGAATTGTTATGATTGCAGAATTAGCATCGCACGAATCCTTAGTAGCAAGTCCAACCCATCGACTATAAACATGGCCGTTGTAGTCTCTTTCAGATCCATATTATGAAGCCTTTCTAGTATGGCGGCTGCAAGAGGATAATTTGTTCTCAAATCAGTGATCTTTTGTTGCACCTTCTGCTCATCTACATCTTTATCTTCCATCGAAATTAATCTCATTGCACGAACTTTTAGTAACCATCTTACACCATCAGCTAGTAATATAACACTTACTACTTCTTTCAGATCCATTGATGGTATCCTTTCAAGTATTGCAGTTGCAATAGGATACTTTGTTTTCAACTCGTTAATCTTTTGTTGCACGTTCTGGTGGCTCACATCATCTTCCGAAATGCTCATAATATTCCAATCCCAACTATATTAATTAAACATTGTCGTATCGGTACTGGTCATTCATCATAACACTCATCATATACCGATCTCATTATAATAGGGAAATTGATGCTAATTATAAGCTCCATTTCTTACAACTTCCAACCTCCAGTATTACAAAACAAAGTTCACACAATCTTTATCAAAACTTTGTTTAGTATATTGTAACCCTTGGAATACTATATTGAAGGAAACGTTATCCTACAAGATCTGACAAGCTCATCTCCATTCTTAACCGAACCTAACGCGTAACTTCCGAAATTATGTATCTACTATTCCTAACTAAATTCCACATCACTAAGATCCATACTATTGTTATACCCACTTTCTCTTAACTGCCTAATTGTCTTATAAGAAAAGTCAAATATTTTATCTGATATCGTGTTTTCATCATTTTTGCGGTTTATTCGTATAACTTTTCCTATTTCAAATTGTCCTACTAGTATGTCCGAATATTTTCTAGGTTTGATTGCCATACCATGGTTCATCGTCTTTTTGTTCAATAAATTATTTATGACATCATCTTTTGCACCATGATCTTTTGCAATCTTGATCAATTCCCTTGCCAGATCCACATAGTCTGATACAAGCAACAAAGCCTGTTGCTCTCGTTCTGTTCTGTCTGAAAAGGTTATGTCATTATTTCTGTTTATAACACCATCATGGTCCCAAGGAATTGTGTCTTGTTTAACTGGATGAACATTGACTATACCTATTTCTAACTTTGGAACTGTGTCTCTTAAACCCTTTACTTTTAGCCAATAAAGACGGTGTAGTCTAACAAGTTGTGTTAATGGAGTGTTACTCATTATTCCGCCATCCCAAAAGTGGCGCATATTCTTTTCATAATTAGCGCTATTGCTATTGTAACTTTCTACTTCTAAAGGAGTATAACTAAAATTGATAGGAACCGACGCACTTGCAATAACGTGCTGTGACGTAATTCCATCGTTGTACCTTATAATATGTTTATGTCCCACTTCTTTTCCATTTTGAGTAATATATTTTCCATATTCAGATTTTCTAGAGCCATCTTCCGTTTCGTAACTATCAAATACTACAGCAGCTCCTTCTGCCACGTCAACACTCACGAGGAGAAGTCTTGGTTGGGGCAATGATGATTTCTCATCGAAAGATGTTGCTATTGGAAATTTTGCAAATCTTTCTAAGCTTCTCTTCAATGGTTCACTGTCAAAGCGATACCAAATCTTTAGAGGATCAAAGAATCTAGTATCGACCAATGGAATTAAAGGAGAGAAGACAGTATGTACTCCTGTAATCGAAAATTCCTTTGCTGAATAATATCTTCTTGCAGCCTCCCCGGAAGAAATACCACTGTGAATGTTGTTATGTAAATAATCCCACCAATCTGTAAAACCCGGAATCCTGTCCAGGGATGATTCCTTTGATAAATACTCCCAGAATTCATTTAGTCTTTCTGAAGAGCCTTCCCATGTACCATTTTCCACCACATAGCTTACAATTACTGCAGCATTTATCGCACCTATTGACGTTCCAGCGACAATATTTAAAAATGGTTTACCTTTAACTCCTTTTTCACTATCTGTTTTAGTGATCCTTTCGTATATTGCCTGGTACACCCCTGCCTCATACGCACCAAGCGAGCCGCCACCTTGCAGGACTAAAGCTCTTTGGTCATCATGTACCCTTCCCATATGAACTCAATCGGAAAAAGTGCCTATTATATTTTGGCTCGTAGTGGCGGTACAGACAAACTCCAATGTGGTAAGGGAAATGATGTAGTAACTGATCTCAACGAAGCAGAAGGCGATAAAGCAAGCAGGGATTGTGAGAACGTCTCGAGGTGGATAGGCTCGAACCCCTTCATAAAGTATAATAACTTCCGATCTGCTCTTGAAGATTATGAGAGGAAGATGGGCTTCAGCAGCTATAGGGGCAGGTGTAGCAAGAAGGCGTGCAGGAGCGGAGATGGAGCAACAGGCCAAAGGATACGAAGCTCAACAAAATCAAGCACAACAACAAATAGAAGCACAACAAAGGCAGATCGAATCGCTACAACAACAAAAACAGAATCCCCAACCACAGCAGGCACAGCAGGCACAGCAGGAAGACCCTATCCAGAAATTGAAAAAATATGCTGATCTCAAACAACAAGGAATAATATCAGAAGAAGAATTTCAGAAACTCAAGGCTGACTTGTTATCAAAGATATAAGCTACAAGCTGCAGCTGAACAAGCGGTCAATAATTATTTAAGATCCAATAAATTGTAGAATCGAATCATTAAACTCCAGATTTTGTAGATCCAGTTTGAAAATTCATTAGTTGAGCTCTGTTGAGGCAGGTCTCGCTATCCTCATTTTATCAAATTTAGTTCCGCTGCTACGCTCTAAACCAATTGCCATAGACCGTTTGCGAACATTTCGAAGATTGCGTACTCCTAGTTTTAATACTTGGATAATAACCATCGAAAAAGATTAGTTGGACCCATAGGGATCATGTTCGGCAAAGATAAGGCTGAGATCTATTCTAGATATGACTAAATATTTTGCCTAAATTGATAGAGATTGTTAATCCGATGACGATAATACCTGCAGTGGATGTGTAGTGATATTAGACGAGTTGATCCTAAAATGTCAATCCAATATAAATAGAACTCTAGTAACTTTGAACCCATTAATCACTGGATCAATACAGACATATCAGCTATAGTCCATGCCTCCTTAATTTTGTCTCCCTCAAAATGAAGGATTTCAACTCCTTGAGTCTCAATCTTCTTATGAGTGGCTGGAAAGTCAGCAAAGTCCTTTTCATGTGTAGCTTTTAAGGCCCATCTAATGACAACTTTGTCTTGTTCCGCAATGTCATCTATTATTGTTATCTGCATATCTGGAAAGGCGGAGAGATCTTCGGATACCCAACGTTTGAATTCCTCAAGACCCTTAACCTCTTCAGCCATCCCGTGGTAAATTATATCAGGGGTAACGAACTTCTTTGCCATCTCTGGTTTCCTCGCATTAAATATCTCTTCGACAAACGTTCGAGCTATAGTCTTGTTTTTTGTATCTGACATGTCCTATTAACAATCAGATGTATCCATTAAGCTTTGCTATTTATTTATTGAAAATTCGGCCTAAAACTGAAAGAGCGATACAAAGGCAATGATAGAAATGAATAAGACTAGAGCTAGAGAACAAGAGAGGTTGATATATACCATTTCTTACCATTATAGGAAGTGCAGGCAAAATTATTTAGTCAAGTCAGCGTCTTTTTCGTTTCTATAGGCTAGCTCTATTCTGCAACGGCAACAGATTAGATATACCGTACATGTGTACCTGAATTTATCTAGTAACGCTTCGCATTGCAGAGTGCATAAACGGTAACACGAGGACTCCTCAGATTGTCTTAGACGTAATCGTAGTTGTTGGTATCATCTCAAAATCGCCCGCCATATCACGATTCCCACGATTATGGCCACTACCAATCCCACTATTCCTACGATTATGAGCAAATTCGAGCCTTTATTGTACTTCCCCATATTCATTACTAAGATTCACTTTCTATTAAAGCACGTACCCAGGTTGTATTAGGAATAATAGAAACAAGACTTGCAGATCGCGTTTCCATCTTATGTAGAATAGAGGGAATATTCGCACTTATACCGTTACTGCAAATATAATACAGTTAGGGTTCCGTAATGCCGTAATATTTATAATTTTGGGATGCTGCGGAAATCATATTATCAGAAAATGGAAATCACACCTAAGATTAGCGATTTCGAACGCAGGGTCTATTTAGATAAAATTTCTAAGTCAATAAGAGATCTAAATTCTATGACTTATACGCCACTTTTCGTACAGCAGATGGTGTCTTTAAGTACATTATTAAGCAGCTTTGACCAGAGTATAGATAATTCAATTCGTGCCATTGATGAAAATGCACAGGACCCTACCTACTTTATAGCTGCCTACTTCGACACAAAAAATATAGCCGTGGGATTATGGGTATATAGGATAGTAAGGTCATTAACTAGATACGTTCTTCTCTCAGATAGATTCTATGAGACTGGGAATAAGAGATACGCTCTGCTCGCAAAACGAGTGCTTAAATCAATAAATGATTTTCTAAAGTCCGAACGTGATGCGCAACATCTCATTTACTCCATAGATTATTCGTTAGGGCAGTTTTCGGCGTTCTGGAAATTTGAGCAGATTATAAAACGTCGAATCCTTAAAAACTACAGCTTCTCTTATACTGAAATAAGACATTTTAATCTGTCAAAATCATCAGATGCTTCACTAGTCTATGCAAAGGTTTTGGATGCGAAGCTTCCAAGCTTTAATGAAAATGTCGCACTAGTTCTTCATTACAATCAGGCGCTGCTTGATATACAGGATGACTGGGAGGATATAGAGGATGACGTTCAGGAAGATCTGCCCAATATCTTCGTTATGGCTGCTGTTGAGAATATTCCATACAACAGAATAAAAAAATCTAAGCGTGACATAATTAGGGACGTTGTATTGAGTAGAACCAACTCATCACAAGGACCTGTTAGTAGGTTAGTAAACGAGCTTCAGGCCTCAAGCAAGAGCGTTTCTATTCCTGGGGAGTTCGCCTTCCTAAAATTCCTATCAGATCGTTACGCCGATACACTGAGAAGAAATGCATCTTCAATGAATTCTTGATAAACATATTGCTGATCGAAATGAAGTTAGGTTGCCTATAATTCCCGTTGCCAACGCAAGCTATTGGCCTCACAATGCCAGGTATAAAATGGTGACATGTCCTGGTCATGGCACAATTCTAAACATTCCAGATGACTTGAGCGCCTTAAAAGAGTCAATTTCGAATTTGAATGCGTCATCCAGAAATTTTGAAGACAATTCATTCTCAGTAGAATTATTTGTCGATAAATAATTCCTGAAATGAATATAACTTTGAAGCTCCGATTCAAGACTCTTTGTATATATCTGTAGCATTTTGGTATTGTTTGGGAGGCTGGCAACGTTTTGGATCATTAACCAGATTCTCATATTTGGGTAAATAATTACTTGTAACTGAAATCATTGTCTTGTTGTCATATTGATGTGCCTTCCATTTTCCAATTTCATTTTGGTAACTCTGCGTTAGATTGTGAGCTTCCTTCACTAGTTTTTCAAATGATTTAACAAATGCTGCTGGTGGTTTCGATGATGATGAAGTACTATTTTGTGCAATAATAATGGAGAGGAATAAGAATATGCAACGATAGTAAATACTAAGATTATCAATAATGATAGTCTGAAAAGCTATGTTTTCAGTCTAAGCAGAAAATAGGTAGAAAGTCTAAAATTGAAAACAGACAAAACGATAGTGCAAAGAATAGGTAGACTTTCCACACTCACAATTTTTATTGATGTCTTGAACATAGTGGAATGTGTAATATGAGAGCGATATAGCGTTTATAGAGACAATTCTAAGCCAACACTTTGTATTAGCTATAATCATTAATTTCGTTATACTCCGCAATACAAACTACAGTCGCCATTACATCTAACTATATTGATCCTGCAAAACTCCATATATCATAAGCACAAAAGTCGATAACAGTAAATGGCCGATATAGGTAGGATAATACTGTATAGTATAGTTATCGTAATTGTAATTGTTACCAGACTCAAATGGACCAGACATGGAAGAAGAGTAACGAAGCCGATAATTCTAGCAGAGTCTATTTTCTTTTTGGCATTAGGTTCTATTATTGTCTTTGATTCATTTTATAATATTGGCATTTCAGTTTTATATCTTATTGCTTATTTAATTTTGTTTTTTGCTGTAGAACAAACTTCCTACTTATATTCAAATCGCCTTATATCGTTCTGGAAGGAATCAAAGTCTGGTTCTATCTATGTAAAGGGGGGAACACACATCCATATTGCATATGTGATAGGAACAGCATCACGCCTAATAATATCTGTCTTGTTTATTGGCAGTTTGTTTACGCCAAGTCGACGAGGGATAATTTACATTGATAATTCAACAACAGTACTTGCAACGATAGCATTTGATTTGCTTTTAATGATTTCTTTTGGCTTGCTAGTAGGAATAAATAGAAGGATCCTTATTCGATACAATTTGATTAGAGAAGGAAGAGAAAAGATCTTGGAAAAGTAGAGATACGGTTTTTCTTGTTTAGATGCAAAACACCGTACTTACATAAGGATATCTGTACAACATGGGATTAAAAGAACTTAGTGTAATGTTTTTTTTGAATGCATATACATTATTTCGCAATGATGTCATATACCCGTTTTGTACTCCAAACATCTCTGCTGTCTAATAATTGTCTTCCTATCTATTCAAGTATGCGTATGTCGAAGGATCGAATGAAAATAAAGATGAAAGGAAACAAAAGCTAAACTGTATGCAATCTGAGCTGGTATCCTGGAATTCAACGCCAATCCTAAACCTAAGTACATAGCAAGCATTATGCAAATGATACCTATCATAGCATATTCCTTCGTTCTGAAAAGAAATCTGTCCACATCAAACTGACGATAACGAATCATATGATAAATAACTGGCACTAACAGTACTCCCTCTAGTCAACTCTTAAAATCTGTATTAATGACATGATTAAACTTGAATTATATTACAAACGATATGAGCAGACATCTATAGCATGACAGCCCACCGATTGGTGACTGGGCCTAGAGTAGTTATATTCGTTATTGCGATAGCCCACAGCGAGTAAAACTGTAGATATAACAAAAGTCTATGGACTGTTTCACTATATTTTTGTGATATCAAAAGTCATTGATTAATTGATTAATTGATGGACTGTTGTACAATGTGTATCAAAGAATGAACTAGCAGCGTTTCAGAAAATGTCTGGCACGTTAATACACGATTATAATGAAATCAAAGCAATTGAAAAGAAATTTAAGTTTAATGGTGTTGATATTTTTCAAACTAAATAAGGAAAAAATTCAGAAGAAAAGATTGTACTTGACTTATTTGACCTTTGAGAACAGATAGGTGCAATAGAAAATATGGCTAAAACTTAACTGTCTAGGTTGGTTCGTTATCGTGGCACTGGAGTATTGAAGGAAACCAACATATGAAGAAAAGGAAGTCGTACAAGAAAGAAAGAGCAATAACAAGAAGAAGAAGAATAAGAAGAAGAAAACATAGCCTTATAGCACATGGAAGTGTAGTGTAGCCAAAAGAGGTTCTCACTACGATAGTAGTATACTACCATTGGTTTTCTGCTTGCAAGGCTTTTATCCATTATACTGACAAGAGGATAGCAACATGCAGACTGGACAGTCTAATCTTTACTATCAAGAAATATATGAGCACATGACACCACCCATTTTCGGATAAAGTTTGGAAAGAGTGATAAAATCTCTGATGACGTTAACAATTTGTCTTCTTTACCTTATTTATGCAATACCTCTCGGAACTGACGTAAGGGCACAAGAGAATTCCAATGCAACTCTAGAAAAAATGCTGAGCGTTATGCGTGATGAAAGAAAGAGCATCTCAGAAATCAAAAACCTTACGTCTGCTGAACTTGGGTTGCTTGAACATTTGGCTGTCTCCTCCGGACGGACATCTACTCAGGCAGCGTTTACTGCGCTAAGTGTATTCTTTCTTGGTATTGCCTTAGTTCTCTTTGGGCTTAGGTTGACTACTAGAGCAGCAAAGGCAGTAGGCAGGTACTTCAATTTAATGATGTGGGCATTGACGCTACCTGTGGTTATTATGGTTGCTGTTTATCAAATAGGAGTTGTGACCGGAATTCCTATAGCAATATACAGCCAAGATGAACCATACCTTTTTATCTCAGCCCTTCTGCTCGTTCCAATCGCAATAGTCCTGTTCCTATTGGCTGCTCAAAGAAGGATAATAGCTCACTTAGAAAAAGGCACAGATGGGATTGGAAAACGTTGAGATCTGTAAGGCTGAAAATTAGGTACACAGATTAGGTTCATTGAGGTAGTCTAATGGATCTCTTATAGCGCTCTTTTGTTATTTCCACGCGAGATAATCTACAGCTTTATCCTTTTTATCTAGTAGCAGTTAACAGTATATTATTAAATTATCCATGACTGCATGTGTGATTTCTTCAAATATCGATCTAACAGTTGGATTCACAACAAAATTGATCGCAATTATGAAAATTTCAACGTAACAACTACAATTGTACACAATTGCAATGGATTGTATACGCGTTCTTTAAGAGTGCATCTTGCATAATATAATTTGGAATGTAAAGTAATTGAGTAATAAAGTCAATAATAACGGTAAACAGCTTTTGTTTTATAGTCTAAAGTGGATGGCCATCTACATAGGAATTTCCTTTGCCATATCTTTGATACTGCCATTCCCAATCTCTTTGATTGCGTTTTTAGGTCTTTTTATATTGATTAATATTTTAAGAGCAAGAAATGTTCTGAAGAAAATGAGTATTGATATGAAAGGATTGATTAATCCATCTCAAATGCAAGACTACAGTCCAATCAAGTACTATTGTATGAGCTGTGGAAAAGAGCATAAAGAAATTGAATGTCCTAACTGCGGTTCAAAGATGAAAAGGGTTGGATAATAACAAATAGCAGTTTGATGAGAAAGGGACATTAGAAGGATTAATTGAATTTTATGATTATTTATCTAATGAAGTAAATCAGTTAATAGGTATTCTCTCAATGAATTGAAGAGGCTCCCTCTCTAAAAGCAACTACATCACTATGGCTGATCTTCTTGCATTAAGAATGTACGTAACTTTTCATGTAACAACGCTGTTTTCTCAACAAATGGTGCATGACCTGCATCTGCTATCATTTTATATTTAGCCTTTGGGAGCTTCTGTCTGAACATATCATAATATTTGATTGGGATAAGATTGTCCTTTTCACCCCATATAATTAAACAAGGAATATCTTCAATTTGCTTGAATCCTTCTGGTTCAATCTGTGTTGTTGTACTATTATTGAAGGCTAACTCAAATGCATGTTTTGCACCTTGTTGTCCAAGTGTTCCAATAAAAATATCGACCGCCACTGGAAGCAGCCTTGAACGATCTGCATACAATTCCTCAAGCACTCTTTGCACTTTCTTATATCTTAATATTGGATCCGATTCCATTGCAGCATTCAGATACTGTTGCAGCAACGGAGTTGGCCCCTCAAGTATTCCTGAAGAATCTATCAATACAAGCTTTTCTATCATCTCTTTATTTCCTATAGCAACTTCTGCAGCAATATAGCCACCCAATGAGTGACCCACAATACTTATCTTTTTATGCTCTCCCTCCTCTAACCCAATTCTTTCTCTAAGAAAATCCACAATAAATTTTCGGAATCCTTTAATTGTATAATCTGCTGTTTCTGGCTTATTACTTAATCCAAAACCAATCAAATCGACAGTTATCGTATGAAAATATTTTGATAATGCATCTGGAATATTATTAGATTATATAATTCCTTGAAATAGTATCGCACTACATACTACAGTAGAGCTTAATATTATGTCGCAACTGAGTCCCTCAATTTTCTTTTAGTTGTTTTTGCATGACTATTATTATATTCTTCGAATTCTTTTTGTTCTGTCATATCTAATGCTAAGAATTCATCATATACATCAGATTCAATTTCGTCATTTCTAGCAGCTCGCATAGTATTATAGATGCCGGGAATTTATATACGCACATACAATTTAAGGAATAGATCGAGAATCTATACAATAATAATACTCATCGTAATATCCAGACTTGTTCTCGATAATGATTATAAAATATAATCAGGAGAGGCTATATGTATGCTGGAGCATCTGTGTTATTTACTTCATATTTTGTAGCAGTCCTAGTCCTATAGGATCTCACTTAGATGTGGATTGTCGATTCGACATTACAAATGTGATAGTATCATCAACCGTAGTAGGATTACAGTAGGATTAGTAATTAAGTCTAAGTTCATTTTACGTAGCATTTCTCTTGCTTAAGATATGAGCTCTTTGCTACACTTTACCAAAATACGCTTTAACATGAGGCCTGTAGAGATAATATACTATCACCACATCAATTGCAATACCTATTATACCACCAATTATTCCTGAAATAACTGAATTGGTTGCATCGTTGCTGCTACTGCCAAGAGATGCATTAAACACTGCTCCAGTAGTAGTTGAAATCATTTGAATTGCAATTCCTATAAGAAGCAATATTATTGTTATAGTCCATGACCAACCTCTTCCTTTTAAGAGGCCTAAAAACATGACAAGATAACCGATACCTATAGCTAACAGTACACTCCCTATTGCAGCAGAAATTACACCAAAGAACTGGGCAATGGGTTGAGAATTAGTAGTAGTAGCAGTAGTATCAACATGAGTAACTGAGATTAAAGCCCCTATTGCAATCAGAGAGACTCCGCCTAAGAGTAAAAGGATTCCACTAATTATCGTGAGTATTGCTATTATTGTAACGCCTAAAGGCCTGTGCATCTTTTCCATGTATTGCTTGATTCATTAGTAATCAAAATTACTTGGAATCTAATA
>Ga0193705_1000033_pt1 | contig 27271 bp, 28 predicted proteins | sample U3m2metaG_FD_143045 | JGI IMG/M metagenome (GOLD analysis project Ga0193705, IMG submission 143045) | Soil microbial communities from a riparian zone of the East river system, Colorado, United States - U3m2 | ecosystem: Environmental > Terrestrial > Soil > Riparian zone | place: USA: East River... | reverse complement strand
TTGTGCCCATGAATGAGTTTTGCATACACCCCACTTCTCATAAGATATAACATCTCCCAATCCTATCCTCTTCAGCCATCCTGCATTCTCAAGGTCTGGTTTGGCTGCAAATTTACTTGCATAACCCAAGCATAAATATGCAACTGGTCTAACATGATCGGGTATAGATAAAATTTTGTGAAGTGCTTCATTAGTTAGAATACTCACCCAGCCTATTCCTATTCCTTCTACTCTTGCTGCAAGCCATAGATTTTGAATTGCACAACATACACTATATACACCAGTTTCAGAAATTGAAGTTCTACCAAGTACGAATGGGCCAAATCTTGTGGGGTCATATGTTACGCAAATATTTATAGGAGATTCCATTATTCCTTCGAGTTTCAATGACTTGTACTTTTTCTGCTTTGATTTATCATTATCAAGCATCAGAATCGATTTTTTCCTTTCCTTCATGAAAGACTGCTTAACCTTCTGCCTAGTTTTATCATCTTTGATTAGAATAAAATTCCAAGGCTGTGAGAATCCTACTGATGGCGCGTGGTGAGCGGCATTTAGAATTTTCGCCAACGTCTCATCTGGAATTTGCTTACTGATAAAATGAGAACGTACGTCACGTCTGGAAAATATCGCCTTATATAGACCATCTTTTTCGGAACGTGAAAAGGACTTATCCTTAGACATAAATAGTAAATAACTTATAATCGGCCACTTATTATATCATATTGCCATAGAAGATAGAAGTAGATCTCTCGCTCCTCTCTCCTCTATTTCCAATGATTTGAATCTATATATCTTAAAGACAACAAGACTTAGAAAATATCCACAGCTTACAATTTAGTAGCAGGTAAACATTTTGCATTTGTTAGTTCAAATTCAAGGAATGCCACCTTCTCTCCTTCCGATCTCAATGTCACAATATTATTATCTCTATTTTATATTGATTTAACTAATGAAAAATGAAGGATGAAATGATTTTGTATAGTTATTATTATCATTTCCATTTCTTTTGATGGAACTCTAATAAAAAGATATTAATTTCAAGGGATGATATTCAATAAGCAAGGCGCAGATAACAGTGAGTTCTGTCAATGAAATAATGTCCCAAAAGGAAATTGTTACAATAACTGTAGATTCAGGAAAGACCGCTCAGGATGTTGCTAACCTTATGGTCAAGAGAAAGGTGGGTTCAGTAATTGTAATAGATAAAAAAGGACAACCTCACGGTATTATTACCGAACGTGACATGATCAAACGCGTATGCTTGAAGAATATCGCCGCAAGCAGAATAGAAGTAGAAGAAATCATGTCTTCTCCTCTCATAACAATCATGTCGTATGATTCAATAGATACTGCATCAAGAGTAATGACTAGAAACAAGATCAAGCGGCTTGCAGTTTTAGAAGAAGATAACAGAATTGCAGGTTTACTAAGTGTAACCGACATCACAAGTAAATTAGCAAAGATCTTGCAAGATGACTATAATAGATACAGATCACTACGATTTGCATTAGATCTTTTATGATCTATATGGTTTTATCAATGCACGGCTTTTCTAGAGACTATGGATGGTGGTCAGTGCTTTTTACTCAACTAAGTCAATATTCACAAGAGAATTAGAGACTTGTAAGTGGATATTCTCAATTTGTTAACTCAAGATATTCCATATTTTGCCTTGTGAAATGTTATGACCTTTCGCAATCCACTCTGACGCATGCAGTCCGGAAAATATATTGAAAGAAAGAATCTGAAGAACGATGATGCTAAACTAAGATCTACGGTCTTTCATTGGAGAATAACATTTCTATCACAACTTTTCCATCACAGACTCTACCTTTTTGTCTAGGCTAATTGATTTATCTAATCTTTCGTCTATTCTGATTGTGGATATGATTCGCTTTGAACCAGCAGATCGAACAGCTTTATGAGTAGCTTTGATTGCCGTCAGAATGTTAGCAAAATTATTGGTTTCAATTTGAGTTCCCATAGGAGTAAGAACAGCTTTAATACCTTTTATTTTGTTTATTGCTTTATAAGCAGCAGCAATCTCTTTGCTCATACTTGTACCTTGATTTGTACCTATGGGTATAACACTTATCTCTGCGCATATCAATTGTTTACTTCTATTCATGTGCTGCTAAGTATAAATTCTCCGATTGGGTAATGCGGCGTCTGTTGATTTTTATAATTGGTTAAGGAAATTAATACCAGTGAAAATCCAAGAGTTCATCTCGTCACTACCTCAATCGGTAATAACTGGTGAAGATATTTCAATTCCTGATAAGGTGGTGAGAAAATTGTTTACGTTAGTCAATCTCAATAAAACTGACATCTTTTATGACCTTGGATGTGGAAGCAACAACACTGTATTAATTGCTGCTAGAGAATTCAAAGCAAAAAGATCTGTTGGTGTAGAAATCAAGAAAGCAATAGCAATTAAGGCACGTAAAAAAATTGCAAGTATAAATAACGCCGAGATAATCAACGATGATATTAGAAATGCATCAATTTCTGATGCAACTGTTATACTTCTCTGGTTCACAGATCCTAAAATTGTTCAACAAATGACTAAAAGATTTGATAAGGATTTAAAAGACGGTGTAAGGATTTTGACGATATGGTCTCCCCCTACTCTAATGCTACCTTCAAGTACTCAATTCCCGTTTTTCATCTGCCAAAAGCCATTCAAATATGCCAAGAGTCTAAAAGAGCAAATCGAAGCAATTTATGGCAACCCTTGCATAGATTTTACTGCTTCATGGTTACTTGCTGAAAAGTATATTGATGAACTAGGCGTTGTTCCAGGTCAATATCGTAGGTTCGTAAATATACTTCAAAGTATGATACTTTGGATAAATGCTTGGAATAGTGGGGTAACTTGTGAGAACGAAATTCCTACCCCTGTCCAAGCTTACATCGGGATATTAAAAACCTTCTTCAACATTGATCTGTCTGATATGATTGTAAGAATGGAAAAAACAAATGACAAGTCAACAAATTAAGTATGAGACATCATTTTTTAGAGGTTTATATAATCTCCTGGGTTTTCTCACATGTACTCGATTAGTGACCAACTCTATAGTTACAGATTCATGCATAGTGCATTGAATTATGATAAGATCTGATGGCTAAATACAAATGAAAAGAATAATTGACTATCCAAGCGACAAAGACAAGGACGACAACGAAGACAGAAACAATACATGGCGGTATGTTTGCAGAATGAAAGAACTCCCACCAGGTAAATCAGAACAATTCACAATAAGAGATGAAAAGCAGTCTAAGATCGAGATTGCTGTATTCAATGTGGAAGGGAAGTTTCATGCTATATCAAATACATGTAAACACGAGGGTGGTCCTTTAAGCCAAGGGATATTGAAAGGAAAAGTCGTAACATGCCCGTGGCATGGGTGGAAATATTCTATTATTGATGGTAGGGCCCCACATAGAGGAGGAGATAGTGTCAAGTCATATGAAACTAAGATAATCAACGATGAAGAGGTATATGTAAATATAATCCCAAGAAATTTGAGAAAACGAGTTTTAAGAGCTGGAGAAAATATATCTTAAGGATGTGACAAGTCAATTGAATTATCTGAGAATAAATCTGAGAATTTCCAAATATTCTGTACATAGATCATGGAAAACAATTTGATAACTTAGATGATCTTTAGAGATATATAAATTTCCAAAAGGTGAGTTCTCACAACAACCACCAGATCGAGTAACGCATTCTCCATCCATGGAGGCTAGCGGTGAGATTAGCAGTAAATAATGTATTTAACTTGTTGAATCATGTTAGTTTTGACAAATGTTGTTGAAGTAAACCTATACCTTTCTATCGTATTAAACAACATTGGAACGCTTGTCACTCTTTGCAAGCGAAGTTCTAGCAGTGACCTTCATAGAACTAACGCTATCATTAGTTTTTAATCCGAGTGTGCCAAACATATTTCTAACTTCGTCTGTATCAGGAATATTTTTTATCCTAAAATATTCCAAATTATCTACATCATAGAAAATTGCAAAAAGACCAGAAATCGCCGCTCCGGCAAATATAGGTCTTAACTTTTTACTAGTATTGTTTTTTTTGTAGTCATGGATAGTACTTCTTAATCCTTCTAGTCCTTCCTTCTGTTTCTTTCGGTTAAGCTTAAGTCTGCCGATATCTCTAAAATTGTTATCAAGTAAATCCTCCTCCTCATTCACTTTCTCTTTGTCAATCTGTAATTCATAAGCTAATGATTTTCCAGGTAATCTGATATTTCTGGTACAATCACAGAATTCGCATTCCATAGTACATTGATTCCTCAAACGAGCATCTTTTATTTCGACAATATTTTCAAAGTATTCCTTTAATACAGGAATTTCCATTGCCATAGGATATAATCCTCCCTCAAGGCAGTAGCATATTTCAACAAAATGCGCTATGTCATTTTCATCTATTGTTCCTTCTCTTAATGCAGTCTGCATTCCTTCATAAAATATTTTTCCTCTTGCCAAGGCCCCAGAGTTTAAAGCATCGGTCAATCTTTGTTTTCTATTAGGATTTAGCTTGCATTTGATATAATATCGCATATTCTATTAAGTAATCCATAACACGATCGCGACAAAGTGATTTAAGTATTGCTAGTTTTAGTCACGAGTAGCTAACACTCTCTTCCCTTTCCAATTCTCATCTTTAGACTTTGGGCTACTAATCGGTTTAGTCTAATCTTTGTTGCTGTTGTTGTTTTGAAATATAATCCTCTGCATGACTCAATGCTCTTGTTTCAATATTAGATAATTGTGTGCCGGTCATCTCCTTAAACTGTAATGCATTTACAACAGCATTTCCGCCATAATGGTTGTTAAAATATACTCTAAGAACCTTTGTTTTATTCCTAATCTGTGATATCTTACTTGCCCATGGTTCTAGTTCTTCTTTGGAATAATGGTAGTCATACCAATAATGACTCTTAGTATTTCTTCCATGAAATCTTACAAATGAATGATCTGATGTTATTATAACATCAGATAAGAATTGCAAATTTTCCTTTGAAGGTGAGTCTGTTATTACTGCAGCAATATTATATTGCTTTAACATTTCCCATGGCCCTTCAGTCTTCCATGATGGGTGTCTAAATTCAATAGCATAATCATAATTATTATTTCTATTACCGCTATTATCATACAGCCTTTCAAGAAATCTTTCTATATTTCTGAAATCATTAACTGTAAAACTTGGTGGAAGTTGAAAAAGTATTGCACCTAATTTGTTAGCTGCTTTTAATGGTGATATTTTATCAAGAAATTCTTCAAAATCTGTTATTACACCTTTGTTAACATCTAATCTTTTATCATGTGTGATTGTTTCTGGTACCTTGACTGAGAATTGGAAGTACTCTGGAGTTGCTTTAGCCATTCCAATGAAAGTTCCCTTTGTCATCTTGGAATAAAATTTGTTATAGAAGATAGAATCCATCTCAGCTGTGTTAAAGAATTGAGAATAGTATTGTAGTCTTTTAGTGGATTTGTCAGGATAGAATATTCTAGTCCAACCTCCATTGTCAGGAGTATCAGCATAACTCCATCCAGAGCAGCCTAATAGAAGTTCTCCCATTTTGTAGTACTACTCTCTATCATTGCTTTGACGCATTATATTTTTTAATTTGATAGATAGCCAATCAATCATTTTATGTTGTGATAGCAGCAGCGCCATGATTAAAGGTTCACTAGGAAAAGGCTCGCCTTTAGCATTTGCAGCAATAGCGTATTTGTAACAATCGTTTAACATCTTCATGAATAATTCTCTCTCCTCAGAAGAAGATAAACTATCTGCAAAACCTTTCCATGACTCGATCTCTTTTGTAAGAATATCTTCATTTGGGAAGAGACTCATTATAGAGGTTAAGAATACTTCTTTTTTAAAGACTGGATCACTCATAGGGAGAGAGGGGTTGTCAGTAGCTATCTACTTTCCCTATAGTGACTAACTGAGACGGATCTGCTTTTTGTGTTGATAATAGTTCATAATCTACCTATTAGTATCAATTCCACCAAGGAAAGTGATCGTATCAACGAAATTCAAAAAAACCAAAACTGGTTTGTGGATTATGGATTCAGAAAGTTATGTCAGGGTATTGATGATAATATCCAAAGGCTTATTGCAGAAAATAAAGAAAGATAATAATAAAAAATTAAATGAATTGTATTCTTATTCCGGCTATGATTTTACGTGTTTATTTCAGTCGCTCCCTGTTATTACTCGCTATCGGACTCTTCCGCACCCGCTGTTCCTTTAGCCATACCACTTCTTCTAGCTATTTCTCTTGCCTTCTCAGGATCTGATGTTCCTTGCTGTCCTGGCTCAACTATTCTCTCTGTCATTTCCCTGTTTACTGCTGTTGGTTCATGTTCTCTTATCTTTGCTGGGGACATTGGCTCCTTTTCATCATATTCTCTAGTTGGATCTTTGTATGTATTAGCTCCAGTACCAGCTACGCCTTCTTCTTCGTGAGCTTTTCCCCGTACCGTGTCTGACACATTCTCAGTAGTGCCTACTACTTTATCTTTAGCATCCTTGACTTTTTCTTTGAGTTTATCTCCTATGGTCATTATTAACTATATTTGTTCAACAAAGTATTAATCAATTGTATATTGGAAAGGCAATTCCTATGAAAAATTTCACGTCAGTCTTTTTCTAGCCTTATAAGTTGATAAGACTAAAGTTATACTCTTATAACCGCTATTAAAATACAAAGAATAAATTAATAAGCCGACCATGAGCTCTAGCTCTTAGAATAGGAAAAAGTATGACAGAGCTAGCAGCAACAACAACAACAAATGTCAGAATCAAAAATTTGCTGAATTTATTAGGACATGCTGCACTCTATCCACCGCAGGAGATGGCTCTTTCTAAAGGCCTCCTAGAAGGCAAGAACTTGCTTGTCACGACACCTACAGCTAGCGGCAAGACTTTGATAGCCATATTAGCTGCGCTAAATGCAGTTGAAAAGGGCTTGAAGGTTGTTTATCTTACTCCATTGCGTGCCCTAGCTACAGAAAAATATCACGATTTTCAAATCCTTGAAAATTCGGCAATTATTAGTAGAAAAATCCGGGTTAGGATTGCTAGCAGCGATTATAATTCCACAGAAAAGGATCTGGCAGATGCAGATATTATAGTTTTAACAAATGAAAAAATGGACTCGCTTATACGACATCGAGTCGAATGGATTTCTGATGTCGGACTATTTGTAGCTGATGAGATCCATTTAATAGGCGAACGTGAGCGAGGACCTACTCTTGAAATGATACTCACAAAGATACGCAAAATGTATCCTGAAACACAGATTTTAGGTTTAAGTGCAACAGTAGCAAATTCTGGAGAGATTGCCAACTGGCTAGGATGCGAACTAGTTGAAAGTAATTGGAGGCCAATCAAATTAGTAGAAGGTGTGTATCAACATGGAATAATTCGTATGAATGACGGAAATGAATTCAAAATTGATAGATCCTCTACAGTTTCATCTGCTGTGATCGATACCGCTATTGATTCTCTAAAAAGTGGTGGACAGGCATTAATTTTTGCAGAAACTCGAAAACGTACATCTTCAATTGCTTCGAGAGCAGCTGAAGGTGTCTATAAACATCTTGATAAGAACGCAAGAAAGATGGCCGCCGCTGTATCGTCTCAGATACTAAAAGGCGATGATACTGCACTCACAGTAACTCTTTCACAGCTTGTATCAAAGGGCGTAGCGTTCCACCATGCTGGACTAGGACCATCGAGTAGAGAAATTATTGAGCAATCATTCAAAGAAGGTATAATTAAACTGTTAGTTGCTACTCCTACACTAGCTGCAGGGGTTAACCTTCCTGCACGGCGTGTTATCCTGGCTAGTATATTAAGATACGATTCAGACTATGGAGGAAATATTCCTATCAGTATTTTAGAATATAAACAGCTTGGCGGCCGCGCAGGCAGACCAAAATATGACAGCATAGGCGAAGCAGTAATTGTAGCTGAATCAGGAGCCAGTGCAGAAGATCTCTATGACCATTATATTCTAGGTACTCCTGAACCTCTCCGCTCACAATTGGCAAATGAAAGAGCTATAAGAGTTCATCTTCTAAGCACTATCGCAACATTACCTGGAATAAAAATATCTGAAATTTATGATTTATTCGGAAGCACATTATGTGCCAAGCAGTATAGAAAAGAAACTATAACTTTTAAGGTAAATACTGCTTTAAGTTACCTTGAACAAGAGGGTCTTATTAGATCAAAGAATGATAGATGCATTACAACAGAGTTTGGTAGAAGAATATCTCTGCTTTATGTAGACCCAGTGACTGGTGTAGAATTTAGAAAAGCAATAGAATCAATTGAGTTAACAAAACGACAAACTAATAATAATAAGCATCATCTTAGTCATACCTTTGGTTTCCTTCATCTGATAACAAGCTGTACTGACTTTTATCCCAAACTATCAGTGAGAAAGAAGGATTTTGAGGAGTTAAGTGCTCTGATCCAACAACGAGAGAGCGAATTATTTTATAAGATCCATGAATATGATTGCTCAAGAAGCCTTTGCGCGCTACATGAATGGATGTATGAAACTAGCGATAGAATATTAAGTGAAAAGTTAGGAGTCGAACCCGGTGATATGCATAGAATGATAGAGATAGGCAATTGGTTATCTTACTCGTTATTAGAAGTTGCCAAATTACTTAACCGTGAAGATCTGCTTGAAGAATTACAGAGTTTTAGGATGCGTATAAAATACGGTATAAAAGAAGAACTATTACCACTTGTTGTACTTGAGGGAATTGGTAGGGCAAGGGCCAGAGCATTGTATAATGCTGGTCTTACAAATCTAGGAAAAGTTGCAAAGATGCCTGAATCAAAACTATCTGCTATTCCAAAAATTGGTTTGTCCATGGCAAGGAAATTAAAAGAACAAATAAGGAATACACATTCTATTGCCTAGTAGTATTGCTAGTGATACAAACTTATTATTCAGATTATACAAGTTATGATTTTTATGAAGCCTTTGCTTTATAATTTGGCATAAATTGCTTTTTTCATTTTTATCATTAAACTCATTTAGCCTTAGTTAAACTCATGAACACCTGGGAGTAGCTTGATAAAGCTGGATTATTATCTGCAAGTAGGAAATTAGATCTGTCATCCTCTGATGTAATACTAATTAGCCGCCTCACCTATTCATCCAACTAGGGTGTCAGCTCAAGCAGAGCCAATATACCAAGCAATGTAGAAAGACATTATGTTATAGGCTGTCATCGTCTTAGCACAGTAAAATACTGAAGCACACCTACCTTTTCTCCTTCATCTCATTTATTTCATACCTCTTGCCATTTCATATTCGTTCCTCCCCCTCTGCCAGAAGTGTCTCAAGTTATAATAATAATGATATGGTGAAGAAACCCATTATGAGGAAGAAGCTACTTCTGAAGGAGGAGGTACATCAATCTAATTCATTACAGCATCTGGAGGCCATTGATGGCGATAGTACACTAGATAAAGAATTTGAAAATCATGAGCTAGAACATGAAATTGAATGTCCTCGCTGCTACGGTATTATGACTTTATCATCTTCTGTATTTGGTAATAGAGTTGCCTATTTTTGTAATGAATGCATCATTTCGCTAAATTTATGCTAGAAAAAAATGGGTAGGACAATACCATCTTTTAGATTAGCTTCAGTAGATGAAGAACAAGAATGGAAACAATTTCGTAGACAACTTGATAAATCAGACAGAAAAGTATTTGATAATATGTTTGCTATTTCACATTTATATAATTCAGCTTGTTCTTCTTCTTCTAGATACATACGGATACAACCAATTTTTATGTCTATTATCTTTCATCATTACAAAGAGATTTCCAAACTTTGTGAAGAGCTTCAAAAAGAAAAAGAAAAAGAAAAAGAAAAAGAAGAACAAAAATCTTGATTCAGTGAGTCTTACTACTATTGAGAGAAGGCTAGCAGTAGCAGTAATAGTGCGAAGAGACTTGCTCAATTTATTAGCTAACTAACAGCAAGCCATGTTTATAATTTAATATTCTATCTCATATTATCGGCTAGTAGTCAAATATATAATCAAACTATCTTTAAATAAGGTTCTTCTCATATTTAGAAGTCAGCAATAGCAGTATGCCTAAATGTTCCTCTAATTGAGTTTTTTTGGCAGTGTCTTATATAAATTCCAAAACTTTCATGATACTTTCCTTTAATGCTTCATAATTCTCTACTTTTTGTCGGTCTGCATCATCCGCTGGAAGATTTTCTAGCAGGGTTCTTTTTCGCTTTTCTATCATACAGTCGATCGAATCCAGAATGTCTCTAAGTTCATTCTTATCGATTTCAATTGTGGCTATTCCAATGACTTTATCGCTTTTGAGCCTTCTAATCATCTCCTTTCTAATGGCAAGATCGTCGTATATATTAGATCTGTATGCGTGTGGGAGCGTCTTTTTCAGAAGATAATGATTCAACTGCACGCCAGGACTACAGACGGATCCGAGTTTCAAAATTCCACAAGGAGCACCGTCAGAGTATGCTACTATAGCTCTGCGCTGGGCCACTAGCACCCCATACTTATAATTGCCCATACAACGCACGATCGCTAGTCAATGGCGTAGTTGCCTTTCACTTGCCTTATCGCATTGGATAAAAATGAACATGGTTGAAAATTTTCATTGTTTTTTGCGCAACTGTTGCCAGATGATTCTGCGATGGAGGTAAGCTCCAAAGTCAGCTAATTATCACATCAAATAATTTTGATTGCAAGCTATTGCTCAAAGAAGTGGAATTTTGGGAATAATGGTGCATAAATACACATCATGAGTTTGATTGTTAACATGTCATATTCTGAAATACAAAAGGCTTAAGTAAAAGATGTTACTTGGCTAAAGCCACATGAGAATAAAAGCAATAGTTATCATTGCAGTTTTGTTTGGAACTGTATTTATTATAGGAGGATCTGCACAAACTGGTTTTGCTAATAAAGCATTTGCAGCAGATACAGCAATATCAACTTCTTCAGCTGATGATGTGAAAACGACAACAACTAATAACAACATTACTTTAGGAAATCCATTCTATATAGAATATGATAAAATTACAAGTCAAAGACCTGTTGTTATTCAGGGAGGACTACATGCCATTGGAGTAACATTCTCAGGTAATGGAACTGTAAAAGGTATGAGCTTTACACAGATTGGAGGTAGAGCCTTGATTATCCCTATATCTAAAGATACTGCAGATATTATTGGAAATGGAGTTATTACGGCGAATGATGGTAATGGAAATTCCACTTTTGGTTTTAGAGAGATAAGCCATGCGAATGCTGCCGATGGAACAATGAGGGGAAGCGGAGCCACTGTATTCAATGCAAATGCAACAGGAAAAATGGCTTTTCTTAGCAATACTGTAGCAATATTCAAAGAAGTTCAAAACAAAGATGGGAGTGCTGTTATCAGAGCCTGGGAGTGGAAGTAAAGAATAGAAATAGAGAATTGTATGCTGTTGTGTAAGTCTAACTAATTCTCTTCTTGTCCTTTTTATTTGGCCACAGCAGCCACAGTCATGGTAGTAATAATAGTAGTAGCGATAGTATTAGCAGTCTTCAATTATCAATCGAGTACATATAGTATATAAGTTGATATTTGATATCAGCTAATGATTAATTAATAATCTATTTTTATTTTATTATCTTCTAATTATTTTCATAAGCCATAACTTAATATAATACATGCCTGGAATTGTAAAAGATCTTGCAACTATTACAGGACACTCCAATTGCTCCAATAAGGAGTGTAAATGAGGATTACTAAATAAGCTGAATTTACCTATATTTGCTCCTAGAATTACAAGATCTGGTTGAGATGCATTAACCGCTGAAAAAATTAATCTAGCCAACTTTTCACTATTATTTTCTGTTTCTTTTGACAGATATACCTCGTTAAATTCAACCCCCACTTGAGTAAGAAATTGCTCACGCTGAATACTTTCTAGTTGAACAGCACCATTTGGATGGTTTTGTTCATTGTTATACTCTCTTTTTTTTATTGATAACACGTGAACCTTGAACTTCCCTGAATGTTCCAGCCAGCTGGTTGCCTTTAAAACTATGTCAGAATGTTCACCGTCAGCATCATATAGGACTACCATATTCTTTTTATTTTCTGCTTTTGTTTCATCATCTATACCTAAGGGTTCTTCCTCACGTGATATTGATAACCGTTCTGTGACAGGCAATAAATCGTTAGAGGTAACCTCAAATTGAAGGTCTTCATCAGCACCAGTAGTTCTAATGGCAAGTACATCACATGTAAGCAATGTTTGGAGTTTTTTGTTACTTTTTAATGACTCAAAATCAGTTATGAGAAGGTCAATCCTCTGCTCTTCAACTGTTGCCAATACAGCTTCGCTTGTATCGTGCGAGATTCTAACAAGGTAATGGTTTGGAATGTTCTCTTTGTCCAGCATTTCTTCTAATGACTCAAATGACTTCCTAGCTCTCTCACCATATGCAATACCTGCAGACAGTGGTGTCTGCTGTGGGACTGTGATCACTCTTAATACATTGACTTCACCGTCATTCTCCTTGGCTACTCTTATAGCGTATTTTATTAGTCTATCAGGGTTTTCTGGGGTATAGGGAATCAGAATCCTGAAGTGTTTTCTGGCGAGGTCGCCTTCGCTTGTTACTATAGGGGCATAATGCTCAATTTCCCTTCTGAAGGTATAAAGACGGTAGATCGCAAAGCCAATTCCCACCCATATGATAGTTATAACCCAGCTTAAAGGCTCTGCAACCAACAGATAGATGGCTAAGCCAAGTTTAAGAAATATTCCCACTATTGGAATAACTGGAAACAGAGGTGTCTTGTATCCATATTTTAGCTTGTCACCATATATTCTACGGATAGTGATGACAGCAATGTTTACTTGAACAAATAAAAGCAGAAAGATCACACCAGCCGCAATGGCTATTTGTGCTAAAGGAAGTGCATAAGCCATTACCGCCATAATAACACCTGATACTAGAATTGCAATGTGCGGTGTCTTATTTTTTGGATGTATTGAGCTTAGCTGATGGGGTAGATTGTAATGCCTACCCATTGCAAACGCCACTCTAGCTGAAGAAAATGTAGTTGCGTTAAGAGCTGCCAATGTAGAGATCATACCTCCGCCTAGTACGATAAAAGCCCCATAAGGCAAAAACAATTCAGCAGCCTTCATTATACCAAGTTCGCCATTGTTACCAATGAATTTCCATGATGATATGCCAGTCGGAAATATTGCACCGATTGAAACAAAAGCAATAAGGCAATATAAAACGACTACTGCAGTCAACGAGATGAATATTGCCCTTGGAATATTTTTCTTTGGATTCTTTACTTCTTCTCCAGTTTGGACAATTATTTCATAGCCTTCAAATGCAATAAATGTCAAACCCATAGCAGCTACAATTCCAGCAACCCCCATTGGCATAAAATCTGCAAAATTTATTTGCCAATTAGGATGATTATATATGCTCCAAAATCCAGCTCCTATAAGAGTGAAGATAATTGCAAGCTGGATTATTGTGACAATGTCCCCTGTCTTGCCTGTTTCTGACGTTCCCTTGATATTAATATACGTAAATGCTGCTACAGATACTACTGCTATTAATTTATCAAATGGAATAATTCCTAAAAATAACATGTGGTTATTATCAAGAATATTTGTCATCTTTAATAACCCAATAAGAAATGATGCAAAGCTTACAGCATATAGGCTACCAGCAACTATGTGAGCAAACCACGCCATCCAACCACTAATAAATGCATTTGGTCTGGGTAACCCTTCCCTAACCCATAGATAACCACCACCAGCCTCCGGCATTGCAGAACCTAATTCCGCATATGCCATAGCGGTAAAGAGAGTTATTATTGCATTAATTATAAAGGCTATAATAACTGCGGGACCTGCAAAGCCTATTGCAGTTCCTGTAAGGACAAAGATTGAGCCCCCTATCATTGCGGCTACTCCTACCATAACGATATCCAAGAGGCTCAATGAGCGAACCAAAGTGTGCTTTTGCGGATGATCAGATGATGATGCTTGCGACTCTCTATCGGCATTGTTAGCCAATTAGTATCTGTTTCTTTTTTGCTGGGAGATTAAAACGTTTTGGGAATTACTATATATATAACTCATCATGAATTGCAGGTACCATATATACAGTTTTACGTTTAGTTAGGCGAACAAATATGAATATCTAAGAATCAGCAATTGTCTGTGCTAATTCTCGTAACAGCCAACAGGTACCTTCTTTAATATCTAGGGGTGGTTGTTATACTAATAATAATAAAAATTGCCTTCAAGCCCATATCAACATATATCAAAAATAATGGATTTAATAGTAAATATCAATCCTAATTCCGTTCTAGATATTGGAACGGGTTTTGGAAAGTATGGCTTACTTTGTCGAGAATATTTAGAATTGTGGGATGGAAGACAAAATTATGACAAATTCTTAAGAAGAATAGATGGAGTGGAAGCATTTGAAAGCTACATTACCCCTTTACACAAATTTGTATATGACAACCTGTATACAAGAGACATATCAAAGTTAGCAGATAATCTCGACTTTAGTTATGATCTAGTACTGCTTATTGATGTTCTGGAACACTTTGATAAAGCAGAAGGAAGATCGTTGTTAACGAAAATCTTGGCGAGAAACAAGGGAGTTTTAATTTCTACTCCAAAGTACCCAAGTAATCAAAAAGATGCATTCAATAATATTTATGAAATTCATAGAGCCAGATGGACAAAACAAGAAATATCGCGACTATATAGTAATACTGCGTATGATGATAATGATGATGATACTGATAGTAATAATGGTATCAAGGCTGCATTTTTTCTTAGAGATATGACTCACTTAATCACATACATAGGTAGAAGAGAAAATATAAACAAGCTTAAAAGAAGATTACTATTAAGACAGATTAAGAAAGTTCCAGGGACATCTTACTTTATCCCAAAAGCTGTACGATTCATGAAAAGTGTTGGTCTTTTTACTGTCTTCCTTATTTCATGTTGCCAAGGTGGTCTTTATATCCAAAACTATTTGCTGACGGGTTAATGGGTCTCTGGAATTTCGCTAGTGTTAGGAATGTTGGTATTTGCTGCCTTGGTTTAATGTTGATATATCATGGAAAATCAAAAACAAGATAACGTAGTATCGTTCAGATAAATAGCAAATTTTCCTACAGAAATTGCAGAGTGCTTGAAGGATAATTTGCATTTCCAATATATTTAGACAACGATTGATACGATGATCGAAAAACTCTCAAAGCTTCTGCTAATAATGACAAATAATGCCAGTCAAGATTATCAATCAAATTACCTAAGGTCGTTTCTAATACTTTCATTAATTCCTTTGATTATCTCGTGTCTAAAATCAGTTATGGTATCATGCAATGCTTCTCTGAAGTTATTGTTGTGTTGGTTCAAGTTCTCCTGCGAGCTGCTGCTGCCAGCATCGTTGCTAGCAGGATCGTTCGTAGAAGTAGTAGTAGTAGTAGTAGAGGCAGGTTTCACTTTAAATGATGTACTAGATGTTACATCTTGATATGCAGCGGCAGATGCTTGTACTGTTACCTTATATTTAGTAGATTTGCCATTTTCTCGTATTTTCCAGGAATATGACATTTGACCATCGTTGTCTGTAGTACCTTCAAACGATTCCTTGACAGCCCCTCCTGACATACTTGTTACCTTCCCTACCACTTTAGCTCCTGTTATCTTTTCTTTTGAGGTTGTGTCAGATACTTCTGTTATGACAGTCTCTTTACTTCCACGTCTGGTTGGATCCTTTGTAATGTCAAGTGACAGTGCTAGGAGCTTTGGAATGTTGTTGTTATTATTATTATATAATGCATTAAGTGGAATAGAAGGAGTTGCGCTAGTAGCACCAGTAGTTATCTTTTGACTTGTAGTCGTCGATATTGTTTCCTTTTGTAAACCTGTGTTATCTTTCTGTAATGGGGCTGTCGCTGCTATAGTAACTGCCTTCGAAGGGAGAGATGGCTGTACTACTTGTTGAATCTTAGTATTGACAACCCCTGTAACATTGACACTATACCATTTGCTTAAGCTAGTAAGAGTATTAACGGGACTACAAGATATCTTGGAAGTTATCTTGTTTATTCCTTCTTTGATAACAGCATAACCAGGAGTGAATGAGTATTTCCATGTTGAGTAATCATTTGCTCCTCCTCCCACACCACTATTCTGTCCTGTTGGAATAGTTCTTTGATATGGCTTTATCCCATTTAATAGAACTGATACTTGACAATTATGAACAGGATCATCTGTAGATGTACCGCTGATTGTAAGAATTCCAATCGGAACTTGTTGACCTTTAGCAGGTGAGCCAATTTTTACACCTGGTGATGATGCGATGTTTGTATTTGGTATCATTTGTTGTTGTGCACTTGCCTCAGGAACAACAGCTGATAATACATTACTGAGAATAACAGAAAGGACCGCACCAAACACAATAAATACTATAAAACCCCCGAGCTTCAAATCCCGGTATAATAATTTGGCACTTAATACTATAAATATATTGACTGCAGCCTGAAAATGGCTTTTTAAGAAATTCCTCTATAAACTTTGTATATATGAATGATGTCTTTAGAAGCAAAGTCAGCTGATTTCTCACTCTTTGGGGAAATGAATCATAAAAACCGTGTAGACCTATTAACTATTTACTATCATCTAACAACACACGATAGAACTAATAAATGAATTAGTAGCTATGTGGAATATTACACTAAATAGTTATCTCCTAGGGCTAGACCGGCCAGTCGTGATATAATAAACAGAATCTCCAATATAACAAGCATGATCAGCTATTCGTTCTAAATATCTCAATATTAGTAAGGCTGAAACATAGCAACGAGGTTGAATGTTTTTTTCAGCATCTGGTTGCAGAGAAACAGTTTCACGTAAATACTTTCTATAGAGCGCATCAACAGTATCGTCCATTTGATATAATTTCTGCACTGCATCCTTGTTTCTGGATGTTAGCAAACTGACACTTAACAAAATCATTTGCCTCACGGTATCCTCCACCTCCAAAACTGCCGATTTATCACAATCTGCAACTGATCCTATTATTTCAAGTAAATCAGCTATGTCATAAGAATAGCGACCATATCTTGAAAATCCGTACGCAATCTCCATACTAGATCTTATGAATCTAAGATCAGTAGCAACAGGTTGATATCGAGCTATTAATTCTATTGCCAAATCTGCTACTTCCTCCTGTAGCACGCGAAGTTTTTCAGACCACTCAAAAATTTGGTTCTTGATTGGGGTACCACTTTTATAAGATTCAATCGCATTGAACACACAACTCTCAGACAGCTTTGCCATATCCATAATAATATTACTAATATGCTCGATGCCCAGATCTAATAGTCTAGTCAATGGGATAGAACAGCCTACCCAAATTTGCCTGTAAGATAACGCTCTGTTAGCTCTATCTTAGGATTCTCAAAAATCTGTTTTGTAGGGCCATATTCAATCAACTCTCCAAGATACATGAAAGCAGTATAGTCTGAAACTCTAGCCGCTTGTTGCATATTGTGAGTTACGATAATTATTGTAAGAACTTTTTTCAGTGTATAGACAAGTTCCTCTATCTTAGAGGAAGCGATTGGATCAAGAGCAGATGTAGGTTCATCCATAAGTACTACTTCCGGTTGCATGGCGAGTGCTCTTGCAATGCAGAGGCGCTGCTGCTGACCTCCTGATAATCCCATCCCCGGTTTATCCAGTTCATTTTTTACTTCTTCCAAAAGGGCAGCACCTTCTAAGCTTTCCTTGACAATATCAAGGATCATTTTCTTGTCTTTGACTCCATTAAGCTTTAGCCCTGCCGCTACATTATCATAAATACTCATCGTTGGAAAAGGGTTGGGTTTTTGAAAAACCATTCCAATACGTCTCTTGATGCTTACCGGATCTACACTTTTATCATAAATATTGATGCCATCTAGTATAACCTGGCCTTTAGCATATGCTCCCGGTGTCATCTCGTGCATACGATTTAGCATCGAATCAAAGTTGTCTTACCGCATCCTGAAGGACCAATGAATGCAGTAACAGAATTCTCCTTAATATTTAAATTGATATTTCGTAAGGCCTGTTTGTTTCCAAACCACGCATTAAGATCTTTGATAGATAGCTTGTTGTAAGCATAGGTCTCTGTCTTCAAAGAATCAGGCAGACTCTTCTCATTAATCTCCTCGCTACCCAACCTAATCTACTCCACCTTGCATATGTCTTCAGCTATTAGCCTAATTATTCCTTCTCTATATGACAAGGCTATAGTAGGCTTTGTCTCTTTCGCGTTCTACGAATGAAGTATGAAGACAAGACTGTCTTGTGCTGTTCGTTAGAGCTCATAATAATCTCTCAAGCGCCTCGCCCTAGTTAAACCTGTACTTGTCTACATTATGTTCGCATTAGATACTTTTTTAGAGCTATCTAAAAAAGCCGTGAGGTTAGGCGTGGATGTTTAAAATTCGGATATTTCATTTGAAAAATCCGACTCTTCCATTCAATTTGATATGGATTTATTACTATTTTACATTGAATAATCGTTAAGAAATCGGGATCAGCTAAAAGATGATGCAATAGCACAGTTATCAGATCAACTTTCTGGCATCAACCACAAGGTTACAGAAAGTCGAAAGAAACAACAAAACGTCTTGTCATTATTAACTAAGACTTCTACTCTACCGTTTACCAAATAATCATACGATGTAATTTAGCATGTATATTTTTCCCTATTTGATATATTGCTGTAAAAACTATACATAATTGTAGCAGCGATGGTTACTCTAGCCAGCGGAAATGGAATTATAGGTATTTTTGTATATGCTCACTTCTCATTTTGGAAATTATTAGTAGCTAGAGGAGGTTTTCTAATCCAAAAACCCAATTCAAAAGGGACTGACATATGATACAGATCAACTACTATAAACTAAAGCATAAATATCTACGAGAGACATTTGACTCTAAGTATAGAAAATGCATAGGTTGTTACAATAGAAGCCGCTTTACATGTGTAAGGTGTAACTTTTGTTATAGCTGCCATTGGAAGCGGCGAATGCTGCATCTCCAGCTTGGTTCGTGTGACCAGTTATAATAGAATATTATCCATTTGCAAATATGGAACTAGTTAATATAACCAGTGCAAGTTTTTTTCTCATTTTCTACTAGTTGAAGCTAGTGATCAGCGGGAGCGTCGGTTTTATTTATTACTACTTGGTTTTTTTATTTTGCCTCTTTTTAGAGTCTCTCAACATCTGCAAATGCCTTACTCTATCCTGTTTTATAGCGTTCCACATTACCAAATCTTGTTTGTTTGTCTTTCGAGCGTAGGTATCGATAATGGAATATAGAAAGTCTGCATACCTGCCCAATGCCGCTAAGAGGTAAGATTAGGTTAAATCGGAATCATTCCTTGCAATATTTATCTCATTACTTGTAGTGTATGCAGCAGCATTGACTACCTCATTAATGAAAGCAGAAAGAGATTATAGATATTTAGGAACTGAATTATAAGTACCGTCTAGGCAAAATCATCCCTTAAGTTTTTATTGAAGTACTTGAAATCAAAAAAATGAATTTGAAGAGTTCAGATGCTTCACTTGATCCAAGATATTTAGTGAATGTAATTTGTCAGAACCAACTGCTACTATAACAAATATACTCTTGAAACAATGAAGGTGGAATACTTGCTTGAAATAAGATATGGAGAATGTAACAAAAGCGGTCACGAATGGAACAGTAGCGTAGACAAGGGCGAATACAATGGCGTAGAGAAAAAAATACAAGAGTCAAGCAGCCGAGTTCTCTCAATCAATCAACTAGATAAAGCAGATATATTTAGCGATAATAATAATAAACTGATCTGCTAAAGGCTATCTAAAGGTAGAAGATATATTAAGAATGGTAGATATGATATTTTCCGAAAATGAGAGAGACTACTTGAAGTCTCAACGTCTAGGAAGAATTGCTACTGCTGCTGCACTAATGTCATCCTCAAACCGTTCTGTCCAACCTGATGTTGTACCTGTCGGTTTTGATTTTGATGGCGAGTACTTTTACATTGGAGGAATGAACATTCTCAAATCTACGAAGTACAAAAATGTCCTCAAAAATAATAAAGTTGCTTTTGTGGTTGATGACCTGAGGACAGTCGACCCATGGGATCCTAGGGGGATCAGAATTTACGGAAATGTAGACATCGTTACTCGAGAATCTGGATATATGAACAATACCAATCATCCACAGGCTAAGTACATCAGGATAAAACCCTACAAGAAGTGGAGTTGGGGAATAGAGGAACCTGTGTTTAAAGACGGAAAATTTAATGTTAAAAGAGCAGCCACAAAAGGAAATATAGCCTAAAAAAAACAAATGGATTTCATATCTATTGCTACTTTTCTGCCCCCTAAGAGCCAGAAGTAAATGATTCCTTTTCAGACAATGACATCAAAGGTATTGAACAAATAAAAGAAAATCAAGGTGCAATAAATTATGCCATTAAGACCAATTTTTCTAAGCATTTTCGGACACGACTGTTGACTAAACTAGACTTTACTTGTACTACAAAAGTTGTATACTATCATGTCGTTATAATTGTACCGTATAACAAGAAATTGACTCCAACAATACAGTTCAAAAGATAAATGCAGTCAGGACATTCAGGATATGAGAGTGTTATAATGTTGGGCCTTATTTACACATCATGAGTAATAATAGAGCATTAGAAGGATGAGTGAGAGAGAACATTATTATTGTCAGAGGAAAATAAGTGGGAAATCAAGACTTCCGGTAAATCAGAGTCTCCTTGGTTTGCTAATATACAACAGCAGTAAAATTTACAAAATTAACAAGAAATATTTCGACGAAAGAAAGAAAAATAGGGCGGGCATATGTTCAATGGATATTATTAATCAATGCTTTCAGGGACGAAACACTATTCCAGCAGATTTTAGACAGTCTATTAGGTCATTAGTTGTTGTTACGTCAACTCTCACTTCATTAACCAGGACGCCTTTAAACTCAGATTCATCCAGGATGATGCCACTTTCATGAAGAGCTGTGCACGCAGCTTCAATTGACGTCGTGCCAGTCACGTTTAGAAGCACGGTTATCTGTGCCGTTGTAAGGAGACTCGTGAAACAATCTACGCAAGTTTTAGCTGTATTAGTAATAGTGCAACTTAGGTGTTGTCCTGCTGTTATCGTACCAGCGCAATCGCCAGCAGTTGTATTAGTAAAGAAGCTGCCTGCTGGTACAGTTTCTGTTACTTTAAATGGGCCTGAACCTAATGTAACATCAATACCTGTCGATGAACCTACGAAGTTAGGTGGGTTTGGATTATTACCTGTTACATGCATTGTAAACTGAGGGGGTACTGCAGTTGTCCTACCTGCTACTATTTTTGTAACGGTCAAAGTAGCTGTTGGTAGGAGGGCAGATTGTTGACTCTGGTCAGCAAATCCAGTCACTGAATTATCGTCACCGATTGTGTTTTGGCCTACAGCTGACTGTCTGCAAGTGTTAGATCTAAAACAGAGGTTCTTTTGGCTGATACTTTGGTTCGTGTTCTTTAGATCCGCACGTATCTCATCATGGATACCTTGTTTAAGAGTACTGTCAGCAGATTCAGGATTGTTATTATTGTCGCTACTATTGCGGTCTGTATTCTCATTGATATTGTTGAATTGTGGACTTGAGTTGGCGCCTTTGCTATGTGCATATGACTGAATCGGCGCCAGAATTGTTCCTGCAAACATCACTGATATTATTATTACTGCTACCATAACTAATCCTTTTGATTGTCTTTTGTGATTCGTACATCTCTTCAATGCTGACAACTATTTAGATGAATATATGTAGGGGTGAATATATCTGAGGTATGCAGATTACTACTTCATATTACTTTCGATTTTAAGTAACAGCTAATGTTATCATAGTTAGTAACGAAGAAATAGGTACCGTTCAGTATCCAGATATGCAATAATATCTTATGGAGCCTACTATTACTAACCGTTAATTTCTAGTATATAATACCTAGAGTATTTGTTACAGTTGAACTATTAGATGTCCTAGACAGTGTAGTGATAGTACTGAAAATTCAGGATAATAGCTTCATTCTTCTTGTCTTTCTTGCTAAAAACAGTTTGAATAGTACTGCTGCTTTTATGTATTCTAGAAATGCAAATACAATATGTAAAAAATGCTCTACTATTCTTGCGGTTATCATGTCCTTTTATGGCGGCAGGGAAGGTGGTTCGAAAATTCGTTGGAGTCGATGATGTAATTCAGCTGCTTAAGGAAATAGATCAACATTACTTCAAAGACAATCACCATCTGCAACAAATTCATGACAAAATGAAGTATTGCCTACAGAGATGGACCAATCACAGATCCAGGCTTATTGCAATTAAAATACCTGGATCATTTCGTGGTAATTCCATTAGATGTCTGAATAGAAGGCAGCTTACTTTAAAAGTTTATACGTTGCTGATCCATTTGCAGATAGGAAGGTAATTTATCATTCAACCAGGAGGGTCTGTATGAGATGGGCTTCTTCAGAAGGTTGCGGAAAGGTATTAGTGGTGGTGACAAGCCGAAAACAGATACTGAGGCAATTAATTCACTTTCATCAGCTTACATAACTTTAGAAACTAAACTTGGTTTAAACACCACAGGTAGATCTGCAGTTTGTATTAAAAAGGTAAATACATCTCAATTCAATGAAATGAAGCAAGAAATTGAGGATTTCCTTGCTGCTGCCAAAGCAGATTTTGATCTCTCATTCCGTACAGTCATTGACCCCTATGATTACATGTGGATTGTAATCCTGAGCGAAACAATCGAAGATAGCGTAGCAGCTATTACATCTATAGGTGATATCATAGATGAAAAAGGCTTTTCAGATAAACTACTTGCGTCAGTTTTTGACTTTAATCACGGCAACATCGCCTATTATTTAATTTACAACTATAGACTTGATAAGTTTTACCCTTTTGTTCCAGTCAGTGAACAACAAAAACGAAGGGATCATAATGAAGAGATGAAAATAATGTCAGTATTGGTAGATGAGCTGCCATTTGAAAAAAATGTGTGTAATTGGTATCCTATCTGGTATATACCGATTTAGATTTAATTAACATTTTTTTATGATTCTGGAATTATTCCTCCCTCCTCTGAATACCTTCTTTGCTGCATAGATGGAAATACCTGTACTTGGTAACTCCGATTCAACAATTTCTTTAACGTCTAGTTTTTTGCCCAGTATCTATACGAGGTGCTAAACGAAGTTAAGAAAGGAAAAGCACAGAAGGGTGACAAATACTTGCTGCTGACGTAGCAGGATACACAGCGACTGAATGCGAATACCATCAAATTCGCTTTTCATCACATTAGAGCGCAGCCGACGGTTAAATTAATGGTCTAACGATGAAGCTATCAAACGTAAAGATGGCAATGCAGATAGATGAAAATGACAATAGAGAAGTCTTTAACCAACATTGTCATCATGATATAGTAGAGAATAGCCGAATGAATGAAGAGTATAATCCCGGAATGGAATGAAAGGAGGTGAACATATGGCAGTAATATTGAATAAAAATGCATTTGAGCATGCGAAACGATTGATAGAAAAAGGAAGCTATGTATTTGATGAGAAAGATATGTGGAGTGAGCAGCAACCGTCTGCACAAGAAGAGAACGAGTATATTGAAGAGTATGGTTTTGAGCAATATGGGAAGTGGTATTTGGGAGTCGACACAGATGAAAATGAAGATACCAAAGGACGATATAAATTCCCTTATAGTGATTTTGCCAAAGTACATCGCTGCGGAGTGCTTGCCGTAGATAACAGAGCCGGACAATATAAATATAATTATATTGAACAGGCAGCCGCGCATCTACACGGCATGATTGATGCAGCAAAAAAAGTCTAATACTATGCCTGAATAAGATTAATGATAATGTTAAACTATCGATTTTCACAGCAATAAATGTTATTGAATTGACGATACATATATAACTCACTAGCAAAATCAAGACATTTGTTATAATTGGCATACCATTTACCATTTATGCGATCATGGAATCGAGGAATAGAGATAATATTAGATAGAAATTCCAATATTATTATTCATGCCTTATGAGTTATTTCTTTTCCTCGCCTCCATGCTGACGTTCCAAGTCCTTGCCTAGTCTGTATCTTTTTAATGCGATCTCAGCATGTTTTTCACAACCTATCATAACCATGTCTGCTTCTCCTACACTAAAATAAATAAGACGCCGTTGCTCATCACCATAAAGCACTTTATTTATGGCATCGATACAATTCTGACAGGTCATTTCTTTTCTTCCTTCCAAGGAATAAACTCTTTTTCGTTTATATTTATTCGCCTTACTCTTATTCAGACCTAACGCAAAAATCGCATCTTTGTCACTCAAACCCCATTACATCCATTTTGTATAGAGTTTCATTTTATGTACTATTACATTTTTCAAATTTTTCTAAAACGCCACTCATATGATTAGGTTTTTGCTGCAGACTTTTTGATCCAGCAGAGTCCAAATCCTGTCATAAAGCAGATTTGATTTCTTGTTTCAAAGAAAATAACATAGTAATAATTATAAAAGTAGATCTGTTCCCTAGAACATAGTAAAGGCAGATTGCAAAAATGTAGCTGCGGTAGGGAAACTAGGATACTTGAGACATGTACTCCTTTAGGATGCAATAAGCTTGTTGTATGTATAGGATGCCATAAGCAAATCAACAGTTGCCATTGTAGCCAAAAGTGACTGCCTCATATCTCTAATCTTTTATCTGTGTATCTTGCTTGCATTTATTTTATAGGTGATGGTACCTTCTTCTATTACAACAAATGTTTGACTTATCATAAGGATCACAACCCAAGTATTGATTACGCCTTGGAATACATGATAACAAACAGAACAGCGTTATGCAACTACGATGACATATTGGTCTTGCCTTGTATTGGAGTATTTCCAAAATGACCCTTTGTCTTGATAGGATCAGGCATTATGCTCATATTACCATCGCTTGATTGCTTTATAACAATTGGAACGTTACTTATTGGTCCTTCCTTCATAGATATAGTAGCAGTTCCACTATAGGTACGAGTGCTTGATTTTCCTGCGACCTTAAAATCAGCAGAAGTTATGGTAGCAGTTACAGTATGTTTATGCTTAGATGAGCCATCTAGTTTCATCATATCAAATGAAGCATTAAAAGTTGGAAATTTGGAACTGAGATTTATTAAATTCCATGTACCTGATACTTTCCATGCGGGTTTACCATCTGGGCCATTCTGTATACTCGAAATAGTGCCGTTCTGACTAGATAGAGGAGTAGCAGCGGCGATTGAACAAGTTATCAGCAGAAATGCCAAGAAGTAAAAGCTTTTAACAGCTATTGCAACAAATAAAGTTTCCCTTTTTACTCTGAAGATACTGCACTAGGATCAATGTAAATTTTTCATTAGATTTTTCTACTAAATATTACCAAGCTTCAAGGAGACAGGGTATTATAAATTCCTCGGATTGGATGGAATTAGGGGCCCGATAGACGAACCCTCGGATAAGGCGCCGGGGGGTGGGACTCGAACCCAACCCCCACACTCTTGGGGTTATATAACAGAAGACTTATTTCTTATAGAATAAAGAAGACATAATTCGTACTCTGGGATCTTATTCTCCATTAAATTTGTATCTGTTGTCTATTTAACTTTAGCATTGAAACTCTAAAGTATTAATTTAGACGATTTGTAAAAACTACTATATCTGATCTTGGTTTTGCTGACTATTCTGAATATTTCATCGGTCATTCTGGGTCTACTTATTGGCGCAAAAAGGATTCAGAGAAAGCTGAATTATTTCACAAGATTGAGCCTTATTTGACATTCCTTAATGTCCATCAACTAGAAAGACAAGGCGCAGATATTCAAAGCAGCATTGTTTTTATCTTTACCAATAATAATCCTGTAGCCATGCTTGGTTACTTTATAAAACTCATGAAACTCGATGCATAACTGCCCAACTTCTACTAAAGTTTCTTTTATATTTTTGCAAGATAGTTCAAAAAAAGATCTAGGTTTTGGAAACTGTAAGTTCAAAGGAGGATATCCATAAAACTTTGCAACATAGTCATTTTTCCTTTTGATCATATTTTTATAAAAACCAATTATCTCTCTAATACCATATCTCGAAATCTTGTTAAACATTCCAAGCATCTCTTGATTTTCATCGTCATAAGTTGATAGAAATGCAATTACAAAAGCAGCCAAATTTTCCCCATATTGACAAGATTTTATTATAGCTTGAAGTCTCAGAAGTTGCTACATTCTTTCTAGCTCATCTTTTGTTTTATCAGGATATAGTTGATGTAAAAACTCCATCGTCTTCCTAATCGTATCGATCTCGAAATGTAACGCATCATATGGAGTAGTGTTTGTAAATAAATTCTGCCAATAGTGAAACATCTGGATTGTCAACGCTAATATCAAAGACTGACATGTGTTGCTGATCTATACTCACAATCTCATTTTAAATACATATAAAGGAGGTGGCATGCGTATTCCACTTCAATCTGCTACGAACCTGATAGCTTCATCAACCACCGCAGCGTTAGTAAGCAAATCCAATTTCATAGAATAGCATTCTTTTGATAACTATACAGATTATATTTATTCTCTCTTATCTTCACTATTTGTAGCAGCATTCTAGGTTTTTCTCAATATGGCAGTCAAACCAATTATATATTTCTCGTATTCTTTGGGTAAAAGGCAATTAGATTTTAAGGGTAGGAGAAACTCTCGTAACGAAGCATTGTAAGACATCTTAGATGTTTACTTTTAAAAGAATTTTAGGTCCATCGAGGAGAAAGTATGTTATACTACAAAAATAACGGGGCTACACCTTGCAACGACCATTTCCCTTAATTATTACCTCAGTCAAGAAAGAAAATAACGAAATGACTTGTTCAATACATAAAAGGCATCTTTGTACAATTTTCGGCTCTTCAACAATAAGTTTTGCAGATCGCGTGGCAATATATTCTATTTAACGAAAATCTAAAAGAATTAAACAAACAAATGAATAGATTTCCAAAATTGCTGACCTCCTTAGTACTT
>Ga0193705_1000032_pt1 | contig 28112 bp, 29 predicted proteins | sample U3m2metaG_FD_143045 | JGI IMG/M metagenome (GOLD analysis project Ga0193705, IMG submission 143045) | Soil microbial communities from a riparian zone of the East river system, Colorado, United States - U3m2 | ecosystem: Environmental > Terrestrial > Soil > Riparian zone | place: USA: East River... | reverse complement strand
AAAGATTGAAAGATGTTGAAAAAGAGCTAGAATATTTTTTCGAGTCAATCTCTGGACTTGAAGAAAAGCTTTTAGCGTTACTGATACAACTACCACCATCATTAGGTCTAGCTGAAGGCATAGAAGATCTAAGAGAAATTGTATCACAATTAGATAAGAGATTCAGATATGCAGTAGAAGTAAGGGACAGTTCATGGTTTCAAGACCTAGCATATAACTTCTTTAGGAATAATAACATCTGCATGGTATGGAGTCAGCTTGCAGGAATAAGAACACCGCCAATAGTAACTACAGATTTTTTATACATAAGGTTCATTGGTGACAGAAGCATAGACGAAAAGGACTTTGGAAAGATACAAAAGGATAGAGTTGCAGAGATGAAGAAATGGGCTAGAAATCTAAGGAGAACTGGCGAAGTAAAAAATGAAAAACCTAACCTTGCAATAGTAGCAGCAAATAATCATTATGCTGGTTTTGGTCCTGGTACTGCTAATATGTTTAGAAAAATGATAGGTTTAGAGGAAGCAACATGGAAAGATAAGAAAGTACCTCTTACTGAAGAAAATAAATCATCGTCATTGTCTACCGATACCAAGCAAACTACTCTGTCAGACTTTCTGAAATAAAGATGTAAGGTTACTGCTTTATAAATTACAGGATTAAGAGCATTAAACACTAAGAATAGAATGATGCCATTCCTTAATAAATTGTGCTATGGGGATATCAATCGATGACCTTGCCGTATTACGATATTGATGCGATATAAGTTTCCCTCGGATACTCTCGATAATTTTGTCATCAGTTCTAGGCTCTCGAAAAAGTGAATTATATCTTTTGTCGATATGTATTATTCCTTGTTCTAATATTTTCAACAAAGTGGATAGTCTGCTCTGACTGACTACTATTATTGTTAACATTTTCAATCATATCGATACGGACATGTCAAGGTATCCTTTCTCTATACAAAGAATAATTTCGGATCTCATTTAAGAACCAAAGCCAGCTTGTATTATTGGACATTGAATAATTCAAATCTTTTAATAAATCTCGCTTGCTAATGGCATCTTTACTCTTTCCAATCTAACATCTTCAAGCGCCATCCCTAATCCTAATTCATTGTTTATTTCTACAAGCACGGAATCTCTGGCACCCATCATGAGCCAGAAAACAGTCGATTTCCATTTCAGTTTTTACCATTATTTCTGAAGATCTCCTGATACTTCCATGTTTTTGTTTGATATTTTTTAATTCATTTAGGTGTTGTTCAGCTGCATAGAGCTTGAATTTTACTCTACCTTTAAGTAACTCCAGGCACTCTGAGAAACTATATCAAAGCATTAAGGCTGTTTTGCAAAATGAACCGGATCAATATATTCTGGGAAGTTATATCACGATCTCTTCCTCAGGTTAAGCAGCATGCCAATGATCGTATACCAAGAATAGAGGAAGTAAAGAAACTGATTGAATACCTTGACAGATTTCACTGCTGGTTTGCAATGATAAGAAAGCTAAAGTTATGAAAGAAAAAGACGCCAAACGTTTTGAACAATGTGGAATAAAATATCAAATGGAACACAATCGAATGTAAGAGTAGAAATAACAAGCCTTCATGTCATAAGCTACGGGTTTTGTTTCATTTACAAGGTAATTAATTACCCTTCCAGGCAGTATGTTTCTTATTAGTCTGTCCCCCAAGGATTATCTATGACAAACCGCCAAGTTCCATCGGCCTGATGACGCAGAACGTCCGCAGATTTGGCAGCCATATTAACAGGATTACCATCAGGTCCAGTTCCACCGAATGACCATTCACTAGTTACAAGAGCAAGATCGCTTGCTTGAAGTACCCTCTTTACTTTTAGATCCAACTTGCCTTTCAAGTCGATGAAACTACGCAGACTTTGGCGTACGGATTCTGGACTATTTGCAAGTTGTCCTGGCTGCGATGCAAAACACGCACCAGCTTCATAGAGCGTCATGAGGGAATCTAGATCTCCCGCGTTGATACCTTCAACTACTGAATTGAGCACTTCTTCAGGTGTCATCTTTTTAGACATACATTGGTCTTGTAATTATTGCTTTTAAGTTTGTCACGAAAAATAGAGTACGGATAGCCGAAAAGATGTTACAAATGCTGTTATACTATTTATCATACTGACCAGGTATAGCATCTATCTACTCACTTCTGGGAAGACACAGATTCGTCTGTATAATGTTAACATTATCAGATGTCAAAACTCCATTTGACACTATTAAATGTGCTATTAAATGTGTTATGCATTTAAGTTTCGATAGAAAAATAACAATGTAGGAATCAATTATTTCTGATGTCGATATTTCTATGCTGTATGGAATGGAAAAACTAAATAGGAATAAAAGCTTCAGGACCTGTTAACATGCAGGGACCTAATCCTACCGAACCCAATAAGCGCGATTTTTCTATTTTTTGAAAATTAGATCGTAGTCTCCATATAGGCTCTTTTTTTTTGAATTTTAAAGATAGCATGCCCATTAGGACTGAGTGGTAATAATGAGTCAGATTTGGTTTGCATTCCATCAAACCCGGACCAATGATTATTACGTGTAACAATGTAATGCTGCGACAAATTGAGCAATTCTAAATCATAGATATAAGTTATGATCATAGGAAATGTGTATTGAGTTACTGCGTTATCTGAAGTTCAAATAAAATATTGCAAGGGCATTAAACACTAAAAATACAAAATATGAGTGTCTATTTTTCATGCATTTCACCAATAGCAGTTATTTGATTCATAATACCTGTTCATTTGGAAAAATTTATACCACAATCTGCGATCCTTGATGCTCCTTCAGCTTTAGGATTATGATATAAATGTGTTGGATGATACTATCATGCCAGTGGTGACTATGCTAACATAACAGCTCAGAAATTTAAATATCGAAATACCGTCAAGACGAAAATATGGTAGGCCACATATTGCAGTTGAACCTGACCCTATTGCTTTGTTGCTGGCTCCTGGATCCATACTAGTACTTGAAGTGGGGAACTTGGGACAGCGATCCTGGTCATGCATATCTATCTGACAATGTCGAAGACTGTTATAGATCTCAGAGAGTAACTAGGATAGAACTAAAGAGTATGGGATATTTAAAATTCTATCATCCAGAGTATATGGATGTTGCTTGAACCATTTATCGAATTCCTTTCATCTTTTTCATCTAATTTAGTAATCATTAGCATTATTTCTAATTCATTCTTCATATGTGCAGTAACTCCTGACTTTAACTCTTCAAGCATGAAAAGATTATAGAAAACTTAGCTATAATCTAAGTAGCTCCCGACACGCAACAAGAACACCCTTGATGCAACAGGCATTGAGCCCGTTTTCGCAACGGCACTGTTGAGAGTTCTGGTAACTGAGGTAATTCTATGCCTGGTAACACAAGGGAGATGTCCACAAGTCAGTATTGGGTTTCGTTGAGTTCTTCAGTTGTTAAATCGGTTGTTGGAAAACGATCGTTATGCGACACCGGTGGTCTTTTTCGTTTCATCTGCCTCAGTATTTGCTGTTTTTTGTTGTAGCTCCTCAGGTGACGGAATGTGTCCGTATTGACTTTCAAATGCGTTGACGTGTGCCGTCAGCCACTGTGCGATTGATTTCGCCTGAAATGGATCTATTATGAGTCTACACTCCATTGTCCGGCTTATTTTAGCTTGGATATTTTGTTGTGGAGACGCAAGCGCCTCAGTCGGATCAAGATGTTCTGAGTAAATGATTACTTCAAAGCGCATTCCTATTGGTGTACCGAATACCCCACCCACGTTGATTGTCCTGAAGTTAGGGTCTTGCTTTACTTCTATCTCTGGAGGGCTCGCTAGGTTCAATTGCAATCAATATGGCAGCAGTAGGCCTTATATTTGCCTTGTTCGTATAAGAAAGTACGGAAAATGCCTGCCAAACAATACTAGTATATCTGTAAGTACAGAAATACTAGACAGACTTGGTAAATTAGAACCCAATAAGACGTTAAAGACTCTAATTGCCGAAGCGATAGTAGAACATATTGGCAATAAGACTCTTAGCGTAACCAATAAAACACCTGATATAGGGTTTCTCAATGTTGATATGGCTCCTAATATTGGGACTATACTAAACAACCAAATGCATGTCTAGACTATAGACTTCGCATTCAACCATTTGTTTTTAAGTTTTTATTATTCAGCTTTATACCTTGTCTAATACTACCCTATTTTTGTTGATTTGACTGATAGAGGCTCGTCAAGTTTAAATGGAAATGCGCGATCTTCTACAAATACCTTTTCTAAATAGACTGTATATCCTGAACCTACCTTCAAAATCTTTGTCTTAGTTTGGTTAACCAATATGCTGTCACATACCGAGTAATTCTATCCCATATACATAAAGGAATAATTAGGAGAAATTATCATGCCACCATAGTACGTTTTACTGCTCTATTTCGTGCTCAAACTAAAACTTTTGGTAAGCCTTGGAAGGTCATCACCTACGTTTTCTTGACATTAGTAAGTTCATTTTTGAAGCAATCTAGAGTCTCATTATCAAATATACAAAATTCTATGATGTCTATTGAACATGTATTGTTGTGTTTAAGGAACCTTTCTGATTCTTGGACAAGTATCTTTGCACATTTATCCTTAGGAAATCCAAAAATGCCAGAACTTATAGCTGGAATAGAGATACTTTTGAACTCCTTCTCTGCAGCTAATGCCAAAGTACTTTGAACTGCCTTGAGCAGCTTATTATCTTCATCACCTTCACCCATCCTCGGACCAACTGTATGTATTACTGCCTTACATGGTAATTTTCCAGCACTAGTAATCACTGCAGAACCAACCGGAACAAAGCCTCCTCCTATCCTGTCGCTTTCTTCCTGAATGATTGCTCCACCTTTTCTTACTATGGTAGCTGCGACTCCTCCACCATGTTTTAGATATGAATTTGCAGCATTTACTATAACATCAACATTTCTTTCTGTGATATCCCCATTTACAAGTCGAAGGATCTTGTTGTTATCTAGCTTTGCCTTATCTACTATTATGGTCATAACCAAAGACTCATCATTCTTAAAAGACACATTGCTTTATTTTTTCTCAATATAATTTTATCCGTCTCTCAATGTCGGAAATGCTTCTTGCGTGTGACAGTGTGACGATCACATGCTATAATAATATAATCAATGAAAATTAATCTATTTAATCAGCACACATCAGCCTTACATTGAGTTCAAACTAAAAATATCGTGGTAACAGTAGAAAACACATGGAAACAGACGGTAATGATATGGTAACATATGGTAACAGCTTTAAGGTTCCGGTTTGCTATATTATCATAGATACATTGGAGATATTAAACAGGCAGGAAATGGAAGATCGTGTTATAGATCTATACTATAACAAAAAGAAGACTTATAGAGAGATAGAGAAATTAGTAAGAAAATCCCCACGTGATATTCGAACAATCTTAAACAAGGTCGAACCACCAGAACATTCAATGTCCGTATCTTCTAGAGCATACAAACCCTTTTCTGAACACAAATCACCTACAGAGGTAGCGATTGCACGAATATCAGACAGCCAGAAGCAGTTCAGTTCTACAAAGAGTACTTTAATTTACAGGATTTAGAGACCAATATTTTGTATACAGGTCTTTGGTTTTCTGTCGACCTGACGAATATTTTCTTGCGAATCTCTTTGGTTCTCCATTTTCTTTACGTTACACCAGCAATAATGCTAGAAACTAATTTCCTTGCGATCGAACCGTCCAAATCCATACAGGGGTTGAAGATAGTAATAGTCATTCCTACAGCACGTCTAGATCCAAATAAGATTCTCAATAGATCACTGAGCTCTGAGAAACTTAAACCTCCATCTAGACGATAGTCCACTGCCGGCATAATTTCGTCGTCTAAAACATCGGCATCAAGATGGATCCAGAAACCATCCAATTCTTGTTTCAGTAGTCCTCTCACTGCAAGGCGAGCGGCCTCCGTAATCTTTAACTCCCTTATTCGTGGAAGATCAAAGACACCCATAGCGGTATCCCGTACATCCTGACTTCCGAAATTCGCAGCTTGATTCGCATCACGATATCCAAACACAACAACATCTTCGTCGCGAACAAGTGGTTTGAGTCCATCTATATTGGTAAGAATATCTGGGCCTCTCCCAGATACAATTGCAAGATCCATGTCAGCAACCTCTCCAGTAGGAGATGCTTGAGGTTGATAAAAATCAGCGTGGCCATCGATAAAGAATAACCCGTAATTTCTTTTGGTGCGGCGTAAAGCTAAAAGAGCACCGATTAGAATACTGCAATCTCCTCCTAATACTAGAGGAAATTGTTCATTATTTAGTAATTGAGACACTCTCCTCTCAAGGTAAAGCGAATACTCTCTAATTGTTTTAGGATTAAGAACTAGTGTTTCTTTATCATGTTCTAACTCGTATGGTAGTGGTTCAACACGACCTGCATCTTCAGCATTTAATGAACTCATTAGGCCTGCTTCTCTCAATGCTTGTGGAAGAGTTTCCACCCCACCGGGGTGTAAACCCAATACAGAAGGAGCATCTACAATCGTAAAACGTGGCTTGAATCTATCCACTGCAGATCGACTGATTATTGCTCATATACTAATGATTCTTTCTACAGAATCTGATGAATGGTAGAAATTCAACTCTAGGAGTTATCACGGTAATGATAACCCTAGTAACTCATGCTACTCATATTTTGTATATTTTGTATCTAAACCTTGGTCAATCTAGCTGAATTAAAAAGTATTTGAATTTTCCTACACATAATTAAAATAATCAAATACTTTTCAAGTAATATAGATAATTGGTAAAACAAATTGCATTTGGAGTACATTTACCAGTCATGGAATTTAATAGCAGTAAAATAAGAGAAGAAGGTGATTCCTTTTCAAGAGAACAAATCCTTTCATTTGCACAAAAGGCTGAATCTTTAGGTTATGACTCATTGAGTGTAAACGATCACGTAGTATTTAGAACTAGTTGGCTTGATGCAATAAGTACATTGTCAGCAGTTGCCGCAATAACAAATGAAATAAAGCTTGGTACTTCTATATTAAATATAGTTGTAAGAAATCCTGTTATATGTGCTAAAGCTTTGTCAACTATAGATATCCTATCTTCAGGTAGGTTATTTGCTGTAGGAGTTGGACCAGGTTCACATAAAGGAGATTATGATATTTGTGGAATACCTTTTGAAGAGAGATGGAAGAGATTTACTGAGGCTTTACAAGTCCTCCAAATAGTTTGGAAGAATAATAATAAAGAGCAGAAGAATTCAACATTAACTAATTATTCTGGCAGATATTATAGATTTGAAAAAGTATCTGTTCAACCAAAACCCTTTCAAAAACCACATCCTCCAATCTATATAGGAAGTTGGGGCTCTTCAGAAGCAGGTCTTAAAAGAGTTGCAAAGTACGGTGATGGTTGGATGGCATCTGCTTATAACATTACTCCAGACAAGTTCAAAGTGAAATGGAAGATACTTTTGTCTTATAGGCAAGCGCTTGGTAAGGATATCCAATCATTTGAAAACTCTGTTATGTCAATGTTTGGATACATTGACAATGATAGGAACAGAGCTCACAGGATGGCCAAAGATGTACTATCTCCTGCTCTAGGAAGACCCACAGAAGAGCTAGAGAGTTTGCTTCTCTTTGGTTCCCCTGATCATTGTCTTGAAAAGATAAGGGCTCTTTCTGAGGCTGGTGTAAAGCGTATTCACTTTTGGCCAGTAAGTGATTATCTAGAACAGATAGAGATTTTTAGAAATGAGATAGTTCATTATTTTTAGAGAATGTACGATCTAAACAGGCTCTCTAAGAATATGCATCCAATTCCAAAATAGAGCAATATCAGTAATATCTTGAGTAACTTGATGGGAATAATACAATATTTGTCCTGCTTCTCTTACTACAACAATGTACAACAATGTTATTACCGACCTTTTCTAACACTTATTAAATGAACGATAAGAAAAACAGTGGATTCAATGGAGTGAATACGCAAGTATTAAACACAGTATTTGAATCTATGCGAAACCATCCAGAAATGGCAAAAGCAACATTTTCTGTAAAATCAGCATGGAATGGTGGTTTTAGTGTTACGTCTACCTCCAAAGGATTTCGTATTGGCGGCCAAAATATAGAAAGAAATACTGAATACAGGACTAAACATGATTTTCCAGATCAACTCTCAGGAGAGGGAAGAGGGCCTACCGTATGTGAGAGTTGTATGGGTAGCTTGGCAGCGTGCTTAACACAAACTATTGTAGCCCATGCTACATCCAGAGGTATCCAGATTGATAGCATTGACATTGATGTAGAAGGCGATGTCGACTTGCGTGGTTTTACTGGTATATCTAATGATGTAAGACCGGGAGCTCAGCAATTTAGAGTAAATATGAATATCAAAAGCAATAATGCCTCAAAAGAACAAATAAATGAGCTGTATGAAATTGGAAAAAGGTTTTCGCCTGCATTTGATACCTTGACTAATGGAACTTCAGTAGTTCTAGTTAACTCTTAATTAAGTATTATCATTAAGTTGGAAACACTAAGCGACTAATTGTGCTACTTTCGTCAAGCTAAAAAAGTAGAGATTATCTGAGATTAGTAACAAGAAAATTAGCGTTATTAATCATTAATAGTCACTATCCAACGTCTAGAGTATTACGAAGAGAAATGAATCAATGGATGTTTACATACTATCAATCAACCCATAAAGGTTGCTACAAACGTGGTAAGAGACATGATCCTTTTATACTCTTAATTTGCTTGAACTTGAACCTTCCTCCACAACAATTAGAGTTTCATGCATATGATCCATAAAGACTATTAAAAATTCGTAGATATTGTAGGTTTTATTACTTCGTTGGACATTGTAGAAAATCCTTTGAGTCAGATGATGAAGATTGAATTTTGACAGGAAATTCTTAGTAGCTAATACTAAAAGTAGTAAGTATACGAACACCATCTACTGTTTCCAGGCTTCGTACTTGTGTAATCCAACATCTGGTAGGGATGGTTACTGATCAAGTAGCAATTTTTCTATCAACAAATAGACCATCATCCATTACTGCTTCAATCTTCTTAGTATTACTAATGTCATCTTCTGGATTGGCTGAAAGTATTATTATATCTGCTTGCTTTCCAGCTTCTATGGTACCAACTTCATCTAGTATATCTAAAGCTTGAGCTCCATTGGCAGTGGCTATTTTGATAACCTCTAATGGAGGAATGCCAGCTTCCACCAAAAGTTCCAGCTCATGATGCAAGCTAGCTCCAGGAACCAATTCAAAGTTTGGAATATCAGTTCCTGATAAGATTTTGACGTGATTATCATAAAGCATTTTTGTTAGCTGCAATATTTTAGGCCAAAGATACTGATTGTAAGGCTCAGCCTTTATCATGGCCTCATATATATCCAAAGTTGGATCTACAGCAATTTTGTGGTTTACTAATGCTTTTATCATTTCCTTAACCTCGGGACCATTTAGGTCAACTAAATCAAGCCATAAGAAATGGTTAAAAGGATTATTCCCAGCTTCCAAAAATTTCTGCTGGTTCTCTTTTGACAATAGGAAGGGACTTACAGGAACACCATGAGTAAGAGCATCAATACCAAGATTCGCAGCTTGAGTCCAGTTTGTCAAATACAAATGTCCTATAACCCTTATTCCTTGAGAATGAGCTTCATCTATGGCTGCCTGTACTAACTCCGGAGTAAGCCCAACATATAACTTAACAAAGTCTACACCTGCAGCTGCTTGACGACTAACTTCTTGTCTAACATCTTGCTCTGTCTCAACTTGTTTTTCTATAAATGGTATTGGAATTTGTGGAGTATTAAGCAATTGTCCTGCAGTAAAAACTTGTGGGCCCATTATCTTTCCTTCAGATACGTTTTCTTTCAGGGCAACTGACTGCTCGGTAGGACCACCGGGATTTCTTATAGTAGTGACCCCGTAAGCTAAAAGCATATGTAACATATATTCAGACTCACTTTGATTGTATGAGTTCTTAAGTACGTTTGCAACATGACTATGCATGTCAAATAGTCCGGGGATTACGTATTTCCCAGTTAGGTTAATTACCTTCATAACTGCAGAAGAAGGAAGATTATAATTGTTTGTGGCATTGCCATTAGATACATAAACTATCTTACTTCCATTGATAGCTATCGTGGTATTGGATTTGGGTAAAGCACCTGTACCATCGATCAAAGTAGCTCCTTTCAATATTATTATTCCTACATCATTATTTTTTATTAGTGTTTGATTATTAATTCTACCAATTGAAGGAGGCTGTGTGCTGTATACTGTTTCACTAATACTAGCGAAAGTTAAGGTCAGTGTAGAAGAAATAAACAGAAATGATGCTAATACTTCCACTAGTACGGCTGCTAATAGCTTTATCTTATTATTTTTGACAGCATGAAAATGATCACTCTTCGGATACATAGACTAGCTCTCTATGTTGTAGTATGTTGTAGCTGCAGTATATTATTTTCCTAAGCAGCGTATGACGCCTGTATTGGTATGAGAATTGTTCCTGCAAAGAGAAGCACTGCTATTATTGCTCCTAATTTTTCATATATCAATTCTGGAGCTCACTCTAATACAGCAATTTACTATATAAGAGGAATTTTATCCGAAAATAGACAAACAAGGCACCGAACTTTTACGGTATACATAGCACGACTAATTATACTAGCTAACAGATACAAACAGCTGAAGGTAAATATTGCAACTATGCTCATTGGTATGAGGTCGTCATACATTAAAGTTGTCAGATCAGAAAGTTGTTGATATTACCACTATCATAGTACCAAACCATTAATATTATCTTTATTTTTACTATAATTCAACCATACACTAATTATGACAACTCCCATCGATGCAATAGACATCATTACAGTAATTGCAATAACTGCTTTTGCTGGTGGCACTTCATTCGTAGGTGCGATAATTTCAAAAAAAATAAAATTTTCAGAACAACAGATATTATCGCTTACGGCATTTGGTGCAGGTATTCTAATTTCTGCAGCAATATTTGAAATGGTCATAGAAGCGGAAAAAGGTATTGGTATTATGATAACACTCTTAGCATTTATTGCAGGATCAATAATTTTTACTATTGCAGATATTGTCGCAGAAAAGAGAGGTGGTGGAGCAGGAATACTTCTTGGTATTGGACTTGATTCGATACCTGAATCGCTTGCTATTGGTGCTTCAATTGCTGCTGTTGGTCCTGCTCTCGCATTACCCCTTCTTATTGGAATACAAAATGTTCCTGAAGGTATTGCCTCCTATAGAGAGATGATGACAGGTAAGACTGCTTTCAGTCACAATGCAAGAAAAGCACTTTGCGCAATAGGAATTGTTTCACTAATTCCAATATTTTTGGGTTTACTTGGTCTATTTTATTTACAGGGTATGAAAGAAGTTATAGGCATAATACTTGCAGTTTCAGCTGGAGGAATTTTCTACATGCTACATTATGACATGATACCCAAAGCGCATAAAGAAAGAAAATGGCTGCCTACCTTTGGCGCTGTGCTAGGATTCATCATTGGTTTTGCCCTTGTCAGAGTAATAGGCTAATAACAATAAAAGTTTCACAACGCTGTATTGGATTGGGGCTTGTACTTATCAACAAATGTTAATTCCTCCTCATTCCTCTCTTTCCAAAATTCATTTTTGAATGTATCCATAACAGTCACCGTACTTGTGGCAGTGCTGCTATTCTTTCCATACGTAGGTCTGGGACTTGGAAAATAAAATCCCAACTTTCTGCCAGCCATATGATCAATAAATGAAACTAGATTGCTGTTTTCTCCATGAACATTTAGAATATGGCGCATGACACCAGATTTTCGTGATAACCACATACTACAGTTGCTACATACCAAATTTGGCTTTTTCATGTTCTTTATTTAGATTGAAGACTTGTCTACGTCTTAGCAGTGCTGCACAGGAAAGCCCAGCTCGGATGAGTTGAAGATTGAGTTAGGATATACTGCAATGTACTTAGCTTTATATTTTGCCTAAAAGGATATGGTGGATGAATTTCACAAAATAACTTTGAATTAGTTTACTGCACTTGCATCATAAGGACCTGAATGAAATCAGCAGGAGGTTTAGGCACGACAAAGAAAAAGAAGATAATAGCAATTGCAGCGACTATGACAAGTATTAGAACCATCGATTTAAGGTTCAACATATTACAAATATAGATATCAAGTGCGATTACTAAGCATGTTTGTTAGCCTATAATCTAGCTTGGAATGTGAAAATTTCAAGCTTGTTTCCCAATTGCCAGTTCTAATCACGTCGAGCTTATTGTCTCCAGACTCTGCTCCCTATATCTCGCCTGGCCGTCCCAGAGTTTGACGTGCATTATGTATAACAGTAAGAATTACAGGAGCAAGTGCAATGAGAAGTTAGATAATATAATAAGATGATAACAATAATAAGAATGATGCAACTAAAGAGAACAAGGACAATACCAACATATACCACTTTTGGTCGAGATGAAATACTAATATGACTAGTCTAGTAAGATATTATTTCTATGGTGCAGCCTCGGCTATCGCAATAGCTGGAATTTTGCATCTCATGATAGTACCTAACACAATAGGGCGAAATCCTGCCCTAGGAATATTCTTCCTGATAGTAGGTGCAGCACAGTTGTTTTTGACGATAATTGTTCTAAGAAGATGGGGAAGAAACTGGCATTATATTGGAATAGCCGGAACTATTGTGCTAATAATAATATTCTTTGTAACAAGGGTTCCAAATCCAGTTACTGAAGGAAGAGCACTACCAATTGATGCTATCGGTATAGCAATAGAACTATTTGAATTTGCATATGTAACAATATCAATACTAATGATAATAAACCAGGGAAGAATAACACGTACACAAAAAGAAGAATTAAGGTAACAAAAAAAGTTTTAATGGATGAAGTCCCTATCTCTAGATACCCGGATTATTCAACATAACCCTAATTTCCAGTATTTTATTACAATACATGTAATCAGGGAAATGTTAATTTGAAATCATTTTCTGCTCCGGTCTTTTCTAAAACTGATCCTTGTTTGTAAGATATTGTTCCAGTTATGAGATATTTTATTTTGGCATTATTATCTTTGCCTTCTATCAGCTTATTCCAAATGGCTTCATTTGCACTGTTTCTATGGGTTATTTGTTTATCTTTTAATATTACTTCGCTACCGCTTACAATCGGAAAAATGGTTGCAGATGATGTTAGAAAGCCTTCTAATCTTTGTCCAATATTTCCTGATACAATTCGTATTCCATCTACTAATACATTATACTGAATTTCTTCTATAATCACAGTTCCTTTGGTAGGATTATTTGCAGAAAAAGCTATTTGAATCTCTGCAGCTGTATTATTTGTTGACTTTACAGAAATATCTTTTACTGACAGTTTAATTGGTTGTTGTTGTTGCTGTTGTGGTGTTTGTGCCATGACATGACCCCCAAGCATACTTGTTGTCGTTGTTCCTACTACTAGGAAGATCGCTAACGATACTGCAATCAAAGTTAGGTAAATTTGTTTAAACATTACAGAAATGAATAATAGAGCCGGTTATAAAATGGAATCTAAATTATAGCCAGATAATGTTATTGAGAATCTCTACTTACTTATATATATCACATGTTATGCGTTGACCAACCAATAATTGTTAACATCAGTCATGGAAAATGGATTCTTGCAACTTTTGTAGTCAATACATAAATATAAATAAATTATATGGTTGTTAGGATTTTCATCCTATCGTATTATAATTGATCAGTACGTTTTGTTAGTAATCAGTAAACTCTACGTTCAGGTTTCAATGGAAAGGCTATAAAAACAATGATGACGAACGGAACGTAAAAAGTGTGGACTGATTCAGAATTTGGAACACAAAAGAAATCTTCTGACGACCCCAACCAATTTATCGATCCCAATACTGGCGACCCTATAACCACTATTGTGGTCCCAGAGCCCCTACTGTCCGATCCTTCAAGCGAAGGGTGTATGAAAGCACTTGAACCATGCTGATGGCATGACTTCTGACTAACCGTTTATTTGATAAATGGGAAGCTCTAAAGATTGCTTTTCTCTTTTTATGAAAACTGATCTAAGCTAAAAGCTTTCTTGAGTCTTCAATCCTACCTTCTTTATGATAGTATCTACATTCTGGTACGCAGCCAGTTAGATTTGTAGTAGTTCTACTAACGATTGTTTAGCCTTTCCGTAATGTTAAAACATCAGGATTCTACATCATGGTTTGGTAGTTATATAATAGTTCGATCACATCTAACTATATGACTGAGAAAAAAGTAGCAGTCGTAACAGGCAGTTCAACCGGTATAGGATTTGAAACATCTATTATCCTTGCCAAGAATGATTTTTACACCTACGCGACAATGCGCAACACTGACAAATCACAAGAAATAGTTGATATTGCAAATAGAGAAAGACTTCCAATAAAGGTCTTACAACTCGATGTTAATGATGATAGATCTGTTAATAAAGCAATTGACAAGATATTATCAGAAGAGAAAAGAATCGATATTTTAGTTAACAATGCGGGTTATGCATTAGTTGGTCCTTTAGAAGAGACATCAATCGATGAAATAAAGTCACAATTTGAAACCAACTTCTTTGGAGCAATTAGAGCTATAAAAGCAGTATTGCCTACAATGAGAAAGCAGCGAAGCGGAAGGATAGTAAATATCGCATCTATGGGGGGAAGGATTGCAGTTCCTCTTGATCCGATTTATCACGGTACTAAATTTGCTTTAGAAGGTGTATGTGAATCACTACAATATGAATTAGAACAATTTGGCATAAAGATAATCCTCATCGAACCGGGTGCTATAAAGTCTAATTTTTGGGCTAATCTGAAAATAGCTAAAAATGCAGAACAGTTAACAAACACCAATTCACCATACTCACAATTGATTCAGACTGTATCAAAGTCTTTTGAAAGTATGTCAGGAAATGCAGTTCCAGCAGAAGAAGTTGCAAAAGTAATATTACAGGCGGTTACTTCAGACAAACCCAATTTTAGGTATGTAATAGGGAAAGATGCTGAAATGTTCATGGATACAAGGAAAAATATGTCTGATAGAGAGTTCAAAGAATGGATGATGAAGAATTTTGGATTGACATAAGAAATATGATATTATATCATCATATTTTGTTTATATCTGAAAGCATGTTGGGCCATAAAGACGCGCGGCAGCAAACAGCGCGGTCAAGAATTTGGAAGCTGCCAGGAAATTCTATGAAGAGCCTCGGCTTGACCCTGGTCGGCCTAATATAGTTGAGAATACTGACTTATTTGAGTGAAAAGGACTAGAACCATGATCTTGGTATCTAATATTCTTTTTAATATAATTAAGAGTGATAGTCGTTTTTCATTTCCATTACTTCTGTCATTCTAGCAGCTACCTTCTTAAAGCTTCTAGTGGAGAGAGACGCGATGCCTTCCAAGCAGGATAGACTCCTGCGGCTAAACTTAAAGAAAGGGAGAGAAACCAGACACTCAAAAGATCATTTGGAAGAAAGATGGGAGCAAAATGGGTAGCTCCCCCTCCTGATCCTGGTGATCCTCCGCCTCCTGCTCCCAGAGTGCCAGATGTTAGTATATAGGCTCCAACAACACCTGTAAATAATCCTAGTGTTGAGCCTAAAAGACCGATAATTAGAGCCTCACTTAGAAACAATGCAAGAATGAACCTACTCTTTGCTCCAATAGCCTTCATAGTTCCAATTTCTTTTATTCTCTCATTAACCGATGTATACAGGGTAGTAATAATTCCTACAGCTCCTACAAGTAGTGCAATAAATGCTATACCTGCTTGAAATGAACTATTTCCTCCCTGAGCCCCCTGTATTGTTTTAAGAATAGCTTTGGGAGTTGTAACTCCAATATTGTTACTCCCATATAGATTTATGATTTCCTGTTGAACAGCATTAACATAAGCTCCAGAAAGTGCAATTACTGCCATTTGATCATACTTTCCTCCTTTTTTAAATAATGAATTGCCAGTTGGTATATTGATTATAACTGATCTATCTATGTAAGTATTACCTGAAGGCTCCATTAATGCACTTATCACAAAACTTCTAGATTGTTGTTGCAGCTTTCCAGTTCTAGGGTCAGCAAAGGAATAGGTTGCTTTGATATTCTGGCCAACCATTACAAAGCCTGTCTTTCCTGGTGGATTTGCTATAGTATCACCTACAATCATACTAGATGGGTTGTTTTCTTGTATTGACGAACCAGGTACTAGCTCCAATGATGGACTAATCAAATGAAGTTTCGATGGATCTATTGAAAGGACAGGAGTGGTTAATATATTTCCTTGAGCGTTAAGCTCAAACTGACCTTGATATGAAGGAAGAACATCCTGAACATATGGAAGCGATTTTATTCTACTTACTACCTCGGAATTAAAAATTATAGTAGGTGGTGGCGAAGGTCCTCCACGAAAATTAATTTGGCCCGGAGAGACAAACAGTATATTGGGTGCCAAGATACTTAATTGCTTATTAATAAGACTAGCCACACCTGCACTCATCCCATCAAGCGCAATCATTAAACCGCCCCCAGCAACAACCATCAATATCGTCAAAATAGATCTGGCTTTTCTTTCCCTTAGGGCATCAAAAGATAGGATGAATATTTGTTTGAGATTTCTATGATAATGCTTCTTTTTATGTTCTTTTTTATGAATTGTAGAAACAGGAGATATTTTTTCTAGTTTTGTTGCCGATACACTTTCTTCATCCTTTCGTGTATCTTCTTTAATGCTCAACTTTAATGTCCCCAATCATATTGGTGTCTCTCCTTTGATAAGTATCGGCCCTTCTGTTGCAGCTACTAGAAAAAGATAGTGTGTTACCATATTCTTATTTTACTGGTTCTCAGTGGAAACAGCATTAACTTCTTCTACAGCCTTTTTTACTGGATGTTTATCATCAAAATGCCAACTGGTCAATTCGCAATCGTGATCTTTTATCAAATATACTGGATGTATATTTGATTTATATGGATAATAACTTTTTCTCAATTGGGCTAGTAACGAAACTCCCACACACACGCGTTTGTTATGGCAGCTAGATCAAAAGGCTCGGGCGGTTTGCAATTCGGATCTATAGTACCCATCTAAGAATAGCCCAGGTAATGGCTTACCTCCTTATTCTGATAATACCCCTTTCTGACAGCAACCTCGAAACCGATTATTTGTTCTTGCTGGTTCGTGTATTGTTTGTTCAACTTCATTCTTGTTATCACTTCCGCCAGTACTATTTCTTATAAATTCCAAGATTCCATAAGCCAAATACTTCCAATTACCATCTACTAATTCTCTTTTAATTACAGGAATTCTGTCACATTCATCACAGTAAGATACGAACTTTCTCTTCCAACCCTTATCATAGTAGACTGACTGATTGAGTACAGCCAGGCGGCCAAGCAATAGACGGGTGCAAGAGCCTCACAAAGAAAAGTCCAGACAATGCACTAAAGAAATCTCGTAACATAATGATGGCCGCTACTTTCAACTATTGCATGACACATACGTTTGCCACAAGAATATGATGAAAGATTTTCACAAAATAACTATGAATAATTTTACTGCACTCACTAGCATCATGGGGACCTGAATGAAATCAGCAGGAAGTTTAGGCACGACAAAGAAAAAGAAGATAATAGCGATTGCAGCGACTATGACAAGTATTAGAACCATAGATTTGAGGTTCAACATATTATAAATATAAATAGAAAGTGCTATTACAAAAATATGTTTGTTAACCTATAATTTTTTGGCCCTTAATGTAGAATTGGTTTTTATCTCTAACTCTAAAGCTTATTTCTCAATTACCGGTTCTAATCAGAACAAGCTTATCGATTCCATACCTCACCAGGTCGTCCAAGTGTATTCTTTTTACTACTCTTACTTTTTCTTAAAATCTAAAGATAATTTTATGCGGCCTAAAAGTCACCAAATCCTCCACCATCAAATCCTCCAAAGTCTCCTCCTCCAGTATCAACTGTATCTCCAACGTCACTACCTGCTGATTGGCTACTACTGTCGTCTGCGGAAGCACCACCAGTATCTGTCTCAGCTGCTCCTCCGCCTCCGCTCTCTGCAGCCACTTGACTTTCCATTGGATTCAATGCCATCCCCATCATAGACATCATAGATGTAAAGAATAGTGCATTCATAATACCAGATAATAACATAAATGGTATCCATGATCTGTTGTTATCAGAATCCATATACCTTTGTAGTTGGGTAGTGTTGCCATTCCTCTGCCATTGTGTTAACTGTTCAGCCTCTTGCTGTAACTCTTGCTTCTTTGAGTTTAGCATTCTCATACCGGTGTCAGTTATTTTTATTTCTATTTTTTTGCCACCAAAGAATCGCCTCTTCTTTTCCTCCTTGGTTACTAGTCTCTGTAACGATAGATCATTTACAACAATCTCTACTTCCTCTCTTAGTAATCTTGTAGCTTCTGCTATTCTGTCAACTTCTTTAATGCCCCTAGCTATAGCATCTAACACCATGAAATGACTTGGATTGTTGTTTTTTTCGCGCCCAGAACTTGTATCTGATGAGTCATTACTCATGTTACTATTACGACCATACATTATACCTTGACGATATTAAATATTGTGCATTAAATAGTTGCATCAATGGGCTACAACTACTACCTCTAACTTGGTCATCATTGTTAGAGTCGTGGGTGTTATTGTTTTATTGTGTGATGCTACTTTCGTACACCACAGGTATATGTTAGAAAGCAGACATTAATGTTGTTATCCATTTTCATATTTTATCATAAAGTTCAAAGCCATCCATTTCTCATTTTGATATCAACCAGCAATAGATCGTATGAACCAAGTTTAAAATTCTCCTACATTGACGTAGGACTTTCAAATGTCTGGACCTCAAATCCATTACCTATCAATAAAAAGCTAAGTTGAGAAAAAATGTTAATGTATTTGATGTTCTTGGCAATGATTGTAGTTGCACTTTTTTTCATAGTCTGATTCTTTGGATTCTTCATTATTTGGCTTTCCATTATCAGTCTCAGTCATGATACTTTTTATTTCATTTCCATTACAAAACATTAAACATCAAGTGTAACCACATTTATTCACAACAGCATGTGTCCCTCAAAATTTAGTCATTTGAAAGTTCGTTGCGAATGGGCTGCTAACGGCAGTCCAACTGATATTGAATATCATGACAACGAGTGGGGTGTTCCAGTCCACGGCGATAGGAAGCTATTTGAGTTCTTGCTACTTGAATCAGCCCAAGCTGGCCTAAATTGGTCGCTTATACTCAAGAAGCGAGAAGGATATAGGAAAGCATTTGACAATTTTGATGCAAATATAGTTGCCTGTTATGATCAAAGGAGGATTCAACAGCTACTCTCTAATCCATCTATCATAAGAAATAGATTGAAGATAGAGTCTGCTATAAGGAATGCGAGAGCTTTTATAAAAGTACAACAAGAATTTGGGAGCTTTGATTCATATCTTTGGAATTTCGTCGATGGAAAACCGAAACTTAACGAGTGGTCTAACTGGATGCAAGTTCCTTCAAGTACTGAAACATCTGACAAATTAAGCAAGGATCTAAAGAAAAGAGGCTTTGTATTCGTAGGATCTACGACTTCTTATTCTATCATGCAGGCTGTGGGATTGGTAAACGATCATACTATCAATTGTTTTAGGTATAAAGACCTCATATGATGAAAGATTTCAGGGGATCACCACGTGATTGCTATCCTTCATATTAAGTGACTAAAGCAAAGGTCGAAACCTAGAATCCCTTGAAGCTGGTGAAGGCAAGTCAAGACATATGACACACAATGGATTAATAGCACATCTTTATACACAAACTGCAGAAGGATTATAGAAAAGATGAAGGTATCCAAGCTATGACGTTTCAAACAATTACAACCACGGTCCTATCAAAAGACGGTGTGGTAGAATATCATACAAACGTAATACCTTCTGGATATTTCAATTCCGTATTACAAAATGTAGCGTGGAAAAATGATGAGGTTGTAATCTTTGGTAAACATATTACTACTAAAAGACAGGTCGCATGGTACGGCGAAGGTGACTATACCTACTCTAATACAACAAAGAAGCCATTGGCTTGGACTCTTGAACTATTAGGATTGAAGGAGATAGTTGAGAGTTTGGCAGGTACAAAATTTAATTCCTGTCTGCTGAACTTGTATCATGATGGGAATGAGGGTATAGCTTGGCATAGTGACGATGAGAAAGAACTAGGGGATGTTATAGCATCGATTAGTTTGGGCGCGGCCCGTAGGTTTCTATTTAAACATAAACAGACTAAAGAGGCGGTGGAGCTGATGTTGGAATCGGGTAGTGTTCTTGTAATGAAAGGTGATACACAAAAGAATTGGTTACATAGCCTTCCAAAATCTACACGAGTTACAGAACCTAGAATAAATCTTACTTTCAGGCGTATAAAGAAATGAAATGGTTTATTGACGAACAAATACTAAAGCACATGGTGTATGTTTTTGAATATGATAGTACAGAAATTATTGAACCTATCTAGATTGCACGAGCATGTGCCAACTAAATGGTTCGATCAAATGCTTTTGCCTTCTTAGAAAGCTTGATTTATTGCTATTTCTTCAGTTTTCTCTTCTAGCTGACATCATCATAATCAGGTGTTTTTGATTCTTCTTTGTTATCGTTGACCTGCTAATAATTAGTCCGGTGTTCTTGGTTTGCCGTCTTTGAAGACGGTTGTAGGCATATGCATCATAGAAAAGGAAGCTGCACTGAGTAATACTGGTTCGAATCCTTTACCTACATCAGTCAAACTATACTCTACCCTGACTGGGTATTCTGATACGATTCTTCTCCTAATAATTCCAAGCCGTTCGAGTTCACGTAGACGTTCTGTAAGAACTTTGGGTGACATGCCTTCAATATTATCCATGAAACGATTAAACTGTGTATTACCTCTGAGAATTTCCCCTTATATTAGCACCGTCCATCTTTTTCCAATAATTCTAAAAGTCGTTTCAATTGGACATGACTTTAGCTCTGGAGATAAGAAGAAAAGGATTTAGTTGGTCCAAGTATGCTCTCGTGGTTTGGAGTATCCTAGGTATTGCAGATTTAGTCAATGCTATCAGCCTTGGTTTGATCACTTCTCCTGAATTTGGCAGATCAGCAATGACAACATTCCCGTGGATTCTAGTTCCTACTGTAGGTGTACCTCTTGCACTGATACTGCATGGAATTACTCTCTACCGTCTAAGAAACACAGAATATCCCCATAGACAATAGGCGACTGAGCAAAATAATAGCCTAAAGCCCCATCTTACTTTCTTACTTCATTGGGTGGTTTGGAATTAATTATTGTTGTATTGTGTGTCTAGCCAGAAATAAGATTGAGATGACCTAAGAAATAATTTCTCAATATCATTAGCAATCATATTTATTCTCTATTAAACAATGTCTCACGTTGAGGACACAAGGATCAAATATAATTAAATCATTCACCCGAACTTTCTATCATTCTCTTATTGCGCCTAGAGTTAATCCTCTAATCATTTGTTTTTGGAAGGCTAGCATCAGAACTAATACCGGAATGATAGCAAGAGTAATACCAGCAGTAAGGTAACCCCATTCTATTCTATACAATGAAATAAACTGATATAACGCAACTTGGAATACCATTGAATCAGGTCGGTTTGCCAAAACTACAGGAAGTATGAATTCATTCCAAGAAAACCTAAACGACAAGACTGCAGCTATTGCAAAACCAGGCATCGATAATGGTATAGTAATTCGTCTTAATACCCCCAACCTTGAGCAACCGTCTATCAATGCGGCCTCTTCAAGATCTTTTGGGATAGTTTCAAAGTAATTTTTCAATAAAAGTATGTTCAATGGTATAATCAAGATCTGAAATGTTAGTATCAGAGCTGGCGATGAATTGAGCATACCAAAATTTGCCAGCATGATGTATAATGGTACTATGTTTATCACAACCGGTATCATGAAAAGTCCTAATATTATACTCATAATCAAATTCTTTCCTCTGAACTCAAACCTTGCAAAAGCATATCCTCCTAGAGCACTTACTGCAACACTTAAAGCTGTACTACCTATGCTAACTGCGAAGCTATTGATCAGACTACGCACAAGGTTGGGATCAGTTAGTACAAATATGTAGTTATCAAATGTTAGATTCTTTGGTAGAAATTTAGGTGGGAAGCTTATAGCCTCGTCATTTCGCTTAAACGATGTTGAAAGTACCCATAAAAGAGGAGATAAAGTTACAAATAAGAAAATAGCAATCAATGCATAGATTAAAGCCCGTTCTGCAAAGAACCAAGCCTTAGTATTGCTAATAGTCATCTTTTGCATATTTATCTTCTTAAGAGTTTGATGTAAATAAAAGCAATAGCCAGGTTGATTGAGATTAGAATTAGTCCTGTAGCTGCACCTTTGGAAAGTAGTCCAAATTCAAACGCCTGTCTGTACATATAAAGTGATGCAGTTGTACTCGCAAACAAAGGGCCTCCTCCAGTCAATACTAACTGCAGATCAAAGAAGTTCACTGACCACATGGTAATCAAAATAAGGTTGATCACAATGAAGGGTTTAAGCAATGGAAGCGTTATGTGTAAAAAAGTTCTAATCTTTGTTGCTCCATCTATAAGTGCTGCTTCATATATAGTAGGATTTATTGACAATAGACCTGCAGTTAGAAAGAGCATCGTAAATGGAGTGCCATACCACATGTTTGCGATAACCAAAGACCATATCACCATATTAGGATCTGAAAGCCAGCCAATTGGCTGCAAGCCTATCTGATGAAATACATAATTTAATATACCAAAATTATAATCGAAAATGAACTTGAATGAAAAAGCGGCTATAACTGCGGAAATTGTCCACGGTATTATGAATATTGCACGCAATACACCAGAAGCTCTCACTTTCTGATTCAATAATACTGACATGAGCATACCCATGCCAAACTGCAAAGCAACGGATCCTCCTACAAACAGAAGCGAGACTTTGAGCGAAGTATGGAAATTAGGATCCTTAAATAGATCAAAGAAGTTTGTCCACCCTACATATTCCCATCCCCTCAGAACTGTAATGAATGATACATTATGTAATGAAATGTACATGTTCCAAAAAAGTGGGAATATTAGGAATACAAGTAATATCGCAAGTGCAGGAGCAAGAAACAGATACGGCTCCGCCTTTGCAAATATACTTAACATCTTCTTTACGTAATCAAGTTACAGTTTTATTACTACCATCCTAAAACCTTTGCAGACTTTGCAGCTGCATCATTCAGTGCTTGTTTAGGATCCTTCATACCGTAGTATATCTCGTCGATTGCTTGCTTTATGTTATTAGCTATTTGAGGATATTCTGGTATGTTAGGCCTGCTATGTCCTATTGAAATCATGGATATCATTTCCTTATAATAGGGAATTGTGGCATTCAACGTAGATGCAAAAGGTCCTTCGCCAATAGGTTTCTGAGTCGGAAGATATCCTTCTTTCTGCAGCATAGGTGTTAATACTTCTGGTTCAACCATGATTCTGAGTAATTCCCATGCAAGATCCTTATTTTGGGACGTTTCTGGTACGCTAAGAATCCATCCACCCATCATTGTAGCACTCTTATCGCCTTTATTTACTACCGGGAACAGAGGCAACATTCCTATTTTTTGATTAATGTTAGGCCATTGCTCGTGCGGGAATGTGCCAAGCAGCCAAGATCCTTCTAGCATCACAGCGAACTTCTTGTCGGCAAACTCTTGACCCCAAAAATGATTAACCTGAGGCTTTATACCAGAATTGACCTGTCGTTTAAGAAATTCTAATGCCTTAACACCTGCTGTACTATTATATTCAGGGAACCAGTATGTACCCTTAGTTGGATGTCCATTCTTCTGCTTGAGTATATCTCCTCCCAACATCCAGAGATAAGGATACCACATATCTGGGGAATGGCTCGCACCAACAAGATGCATCCCTTGTATTCCTTGATCCTTTAACGCATTGTTGAGTACCTTTGCACCTGCAATATATCCATCCCATGTCTGTAAAGACTCAGGATTCACTCCTGCTTTATTTAATAGATCTTTCCAGTACCACATCGCCCTTATGTCAGTCCAAGCCCAGATACCATATATTTTTCCATTATATTTACCACCATTCCAGTTTATTTGATACCAATCCTTTTCTTTCCCCCAAGTTTTGGCACGATCTGTAAGATCCGTTAGAAATCCGCCTTGAGCAAACTCTCCAAGCCAGACTTGATCTACGGAGATAAGATCAATAGCTGTTCGGCCAGCCATTGCTGTCAATATTTGTGTCCTGGTAGTATCATACGGCAAAACTCGATAGTCTAGTTTAATATCCATGTCAGGATGCCTTTCTCTCAACTTTTGCAGTGAAGCATTGAATAGAATATCCCATCTTTCTTTTGGTTCTGCCGCTATCGCAGTAAGTGTAACTTGTTTCTTTTGAGCCTGCGCGGGGATCATAAAACCACCCGATGTGATTGTAAATACTAAAGTTATAACTAGAATAATGCCACTTAAGGTAATTTTATTTACATTCACGACAGAGTCAATGACGATACTATAGCTTTTAACAGTTATTATTAAAGCTCAAATCTAAATTGTCTAAATTTGCAGCAGAGATAGTGTAGAGGCATATTATCTTAATAATCATACAAATCTTTGCATACGAATATGAAATAGCCATCATTAGTAATAAAACGTTACCAGAGGAAAGTTAATATTTTCTCTAGACGAACCCTCTCACGCAGCACAATTGCTATGACCAGTCTTCGGATTAAGAATCTGACAAAGAAGTATAACCATATAAAAGCACTGGATAATTTTTCTCTCGAAGTCAGTTCTGGTGAGTTCATGGTACTTCTAGGCCCCTCTGGTTGTGGAAAGACCACTGCTGTAAGGTGCATTGCGGGTCTAGTCAATCCTACGACTGGTCAAATATATATTGGAGATCAATTGGTCAACCACCTGCCTCCAAAGGATCGAGATGTTGCAATGGTATTTCAGAATTACGCACTTTATCCTCATATGATTGTGTATGATAATATTGCATTTCCATTAAAGATGAGAAAAGCATCAAAGCAACAAATAGACGAGAAGGTCAGAAATGTAGCAAACCTGCTTGAGATAGAGGACTTCCTTAACAGGAAACCTAAAGAGCTAAGTGGTGGTCAGATGCAAAGAGTAGCATTAGGTAGAGCATTGGTAAGAGAACCAAAAGTCTTCCTCATGGATGAACCATTGAGCAACTTAGATGCAAAATTACGTACATATATGAGAACTGAAATTAAGAAACTACAAAAGAAGATCGGCATTACTACGCTCTATATCACACACGACCAGATAGAAGCGATGAGTATGGCAGACAAAGTTGCCGTGATGAAGAACGGTTTACTTCAACAGATTGGGGCACCAGAGGAAGTATATAAAGATCCTGTGAACACGTTCGTAGCAGATTTCGTAGGAAGCCCGTCAATGAATTTCTTGAAATGTAAGATAATTGAAAATAATTCTAGTAGTACACTTGAATCTTATGGAATGCTTCTACAATTCCCGGTTAAGTTACCTTTTAAACCATTGTCTAAAAATGTGACAATTGGGATAAGACCAAAGGATATTATCTTTTTGAATGATAACGAGAATTTTAATGGTATCAAAGTAAAAGGTAAAATATCATTCACTGAACTATTGGGAGACGATTCGTTAGTAGAAGTAAAGACAGGAATTGATTCAATGAAGGTCGCAAACACAGATTCCAACTTTGATCTGACCGTTGGAAAAGACGTTATGCTGGGGATGCCTTATGGCAAGATTCATTTTTTCAATTCAGAGACTGGCAATAGGTTAATACAAAACGTAACTAATTAATTGAAACATCGGATTTTTTGCCAATAAATATGAGTATGTTACTCTCAAGATCTCTGAAGATATGCATCCCATGCTTTAAACACACCTTTAAGAGGAAAAAGGATCTACTGGTAAATAATCTTTGTTCTAGTTGTAAACTGCTGCCTCTATTACTTGGACCGCAAAATTGTTAATGGCATGTTTGATTTCAATTACTCTTCTGGTAATAATTGCCATCACAACACGTTGTACCTGATTTGCATATCTTTCTGTACTGGTGGTATATGAGCCCGACTAATTATATATGACATATAAATAGCAGCCTGTCTATCTATCTGTTAGATTGTCACACTATATCTTACTCATAAATTGGACGGAGCAAGGGATTAGCAAGATCAAAGAATCTTCAGACCGTTACAGTTCCTTTAAAGCATCGGTCGAAAAAGCAGGTGGAAAATTGATTGGAGGTTACTATACTTTCGGAAAATATGATGTGGTAATAATAATAGAGGCTCCTAATGATGAAGCAGTAATGTCCATGATGCTCAAAGTTGGGTCAGCTGGAAATGTGAGAACCAAAACCTTGAAAGCATTTACCGCAGAGGAAGGCATGAAGATTATCAAGGATCTTCCATAACCTTCTCAGTAACAGGTAGATGAAAGATTATCTAAGTATGAGACATCTTTTAGAAGCTTAGATTCGATATTTAGAGACCATTTTTAATAATAGTTGAATAATTTAGTCCATTTTAAAAAAGACTCGGCTGATATTTTGAATACCGCAGGTCGTAATCAATCCCAATTTCTCATCCCCATCAGACATTCCCTTGTACTCTATGAATAGACTGAATGGTGCTCTAGGGTTTCTGTTAGCAACTTTTCGTGCTAATATTCCAAAATCTAGCATCAGATCCCTATCCCATTGAAATCTGTCATCCTTATGAGCTACATGAAATTCATATATCCTAGATGCAAGAAATGAGGTAATTATTGTGACAGTTTCTTTTCATTACAGAATGAAATAATCTATCATCCATATAGGGCAACTCGGGATTTAATTCTGTACAATTTCTCTTCTTTTTTATCCAATAAGGAGCTAACCTCCTCTACTATTATTTCCTCCCATAGACTATCTTCAATTTGCCTGCTTGCAATTTTCATGTCTATTGTATCATTCATTCTTTTATTCAAGAGTAGGCTCTCTATTCTTGGTATGTCAGAATTTATAGTCGTAATCGTGACCTTCGTGGTTTTTCTTACCCTTTTGATATTTATCGCTCTTAGTTCCTCAAGCTGTTTAAGGTATCGCTCGAAGGATCCCCCCATAAATTGAGCATTTCCCTATCTCCAAATTCATTCTCTCGACTTAGTTGTAAGGGTCATATTACTCCATGAAGGAAAGATGCAGCAAATCCCAAAAACCAAAGTGACTTGTTAAAGCATGTATTAGAAAAGTCCCTAACACTTAGAGAGATAGACTGATAGACTCATGTCAATAATTCGCCTGACAAAACTCATAAAGCCAATCAAGGAGAAAGGAGGAATTATGCATTAGTTAGGCAGGTATTAATAGAAAGGACGATAGGGTTGTTGATAATCCGGTCACCTCCTCAACATCTGTTGTAAGAATATTCCATTTGCAAACAGCAAGATTCAACAATTATCACATCTCAGCATTAGACGAATTGTCTTTGTCTGTTTGATTTCTGCTGCTCCATTACATAGAATGCAGTGAACTCCGAATTGGTGGCGGGATTTGAAAAAAGACCATGAATATCTAATTCTAATTACACTAACCTAGCTATATATATTGCCCCCAATTTTGCAAGAAAAATTGAGCTGTATTTCATGAGATGTATAAAATGCAGATATCTATCGATAGAAGTAAGGGACGAATCATCTTCATTTGAATAATATGGCGGTAGGGCTTTGTGAATAACGCTTTCGATATGAAGTCTTATAATGTATACAATGTGTAACTGATACAATTTGTAACTAAAATATTTAACCGAGAACTAAGCTATTCGACTATGATCTTCCAATAGGGTTGGTTTAGGAAATATACCT
>Ga0193705_1000031_pt1 | contig 28310 bp, 35 predicted proteins | sample U3m2metaG_FD_143045 | JGI IMG/M metagenome (GOLD analysis project Ga0193705, IMG submission 143045) | Soil microbial communities from a riparian zone of the East river system, Colorado, United States - U3m2 | ecosystem: Environmental > Terrestrial > Soil > Riparian zone | place: USA: East River... | reverse complement strand
TGAAGATCATCTGCGCCAAGCGGAGGCTTTAGCGTCTTGAGTGATGAGGAATGGCAAAAAGAGCTGAGCATAAATCTTATGACTGCTGTTAGGCTGGATCGAGGGTTACTGCCCGGGATGCTTAAGCAAGACTCTGGTGTTATTATCCATATCTCATCGATTCAGTGAAGGCTTCCACTTTTTGAAGCGACTTTGGCTTATGCGGCTGCAAAGGCAGCATTAACAACTTACAGCAAGGGATTGTCAAACGAAGTGGGCCCAAAGGGAGTTCGTGTCAACACGGTTGCTCCGGGATTCATTGAGACTTCTGCTGCTCAGGCACTCATCGAACGTTTATCCAAACAAGCAGGAACTGACATGCAGACAAGCAGGAACTGACATGCAGACCGCACGCGAAGAATTAATGAAATCCCTTGGCGGCATTCCCATCGGTCGTCCGGGACTTCCTGAAGAGGTAGCAGAACTGGTTGCGTTCTTGGTCTCGGACAGTGCATTGTCAATCAATGGAGGTGAGTACGTGATTGATGGTGGAACGGTTCCAGCAGTATGATCTCTTCACAAATTAACTACGATAACAAAGTGATACCATGGCATGGCAACGAAAGTACCGAATGATTGATCCTATATCCGAGCAAAGAACGCTCATGACATGAAGTCCTACCTCTACCATTTCTACGTTGACATCATCCTAGGCTCTCCTGACTAGAAGTTGAAAATTAATCACAGATGAGTAATGATACTTCTGATCGCTCTCCTTAAACGAGTTAGACGTGTTTCATTATCATGAAAAAGCTTGAAGGAAAGGTTGCTGTTATTACAGGTGGAAACAGCGGCATAGGCCTAGCCACGGCACAACGGTTTGTTTCAGAGGGCGCATATGTTTTCATCACCGGTCGCCGCCAAAGCGAAGTTGATGCAGCAGTCAAGCAGATAGGCAAAGATGTCACTGGTGTTCAGGGTGATGTCTCAAAACTCGCAGATCTTGATCGGTTGTACGCAGATGTGAAGCGGCAGAAGGGCCATGTCAACATTCTATTCGCGAACGCCGGCCTGGGGGAATTCGCCCCATTGGAAGCAATTACCGAATCGCACTTCGACAAGACGTTCAGTGTCAATGTTAAAGGACTTCTCTTCACGGTACAAAAGGCTCTTCCACTCTTTCGGAACGGCGGTTCGATCATTCTGAACGCATCGACCGCGGCATTCAAAGCCGCAGGTGGGTCAAGTGTTTATGGCGCAACCAAGGCCGCCGTGCGATCATTCGCACGCTCCTGGACTGTAGAGCTGAAAGACCGCAAGATCAGGGTGAACGCCATCAGTCCTGGTCCAATAGACACACCGGGTCTTAGGGGGTTTGTTAGTGGTTTGGCTCAGAGTGAAGAACAGATCGAGCAGGTCAAGACGATCCTTGTATCCGCCATACCAATGGGACGTATGGGAAGTCCTGACGAAGTTGCAAAAGTCGTCTCATTCCTCGCGTCAGATGATAGCAGTTTTGTCACCGGTATCGAACTGTTCGTAGATGGGGGTATGGCACAAATCTAAGTGAACTTTGCAGTTCTATTATTAGTAACCTTGTCAACTGCTTCCTATCCTTTGTAATCCGCTTTGCCAGCATTGCATGCCTCTTCAATCCTCTCCCAAGCAGAGATCGGATCAGCGTGAAGATAATGTGTCTTACTACCATCTATCCAACCCAGCCAATAACTAAGAATTAAATTCAGGGCCAACAATCGAGTCGGTGGAGCTTCTTCATAGGCTAGATCATAAGCGAGCGTACCATTAGTACGGTACTTGGAATAAGAAGAGTTCTAAAATTGTATGGGTTTTGGATGTTTTTAGATACTTCTTAAACTATCTGTTTTATACGAAGATTTAAGACACCATCGCCGTGATATAACTCCCCAACAGCTTTGAATTTACCACCCTTTTTGAGGAGATCTCTGGGTCCCTCATAATCATAATGATTCAATCTTGCGTGCCATTTGCCATTTACCATTATCAAGGCCCTTCCTTGTACGATTTTTTCCACATAAACATCATATGTCTTTCCAGAAATTTTCTTCAAATTATCAATAAGAACAACAGTATTATCATCAAGCCATTCTATCCTCTTTAGTTTTTCAAGTCTGTGAAGAGCTTCTATTACTACAGAATTGTCTACAACAGCAATATTTTCACCTATTGAGTCGAAATCTAATCCCGCTCTTCCACTCCTAACCAATAATGAATGAATCATCCTCGCCGTTTTATCGACTTGTAGCCTAAAATTTGTGGTTAATGCTTCTCCTTCTAAATTTAATAAAGACTTTCTTTTGTTTTGCACAATTTTAACTATATTATTGGTGACATGAGGGATCTGAGTATCATTGAGAAGTTCTGATTTTATTTCCATTTCTTTGAGTTTCTCGTCCATGTTTTCTATTGTTTTATCTAGCGAACTTATGTCATCTGATGTCAAAGGGTCGGTTGACAACGAGTTCCTAATGATAGGTTTAAGTGATGTAAGTAGTGAGGAAAGTGTTTGTTTCATTTTTTGAATACGTCTTTTGCTCGCATGAAGATTTCGTTCATCTATAGTTTCTTTGGCTGCAAGTATAATTACTGAACCAGCCGACATTCTTCCTGTTCTGCCTCGTCTTTGGATATACCTTATTTCACTTGGTATTGGTTCATAAAAAATGACCAAATCAACTTGGGGTATGTCAAGACCTTCTTCGGCTATTGAAGTTGCGACTAGAACATCAAACTCACCATTTCTAAAAGACTCAAGAATCGATGTCTGTTCATCCTGCTTCATTCCAATATCTCCTTGTCTTTTTGCTTGGCCTACAAATCTTGATGCATTTATTCCATTTTTTGAAAGCATCTCAACTATATGCCTTGCAGAATCTCTATATTGAGTAAATATGAGAGTACGTGAATTATTTTGCAGATCGTGATATGGTATGAGATGATTATGACGACGGTTGTAATCTGATCCTGGATCTAACTTTTCTTCTTGTCGGTTGTATTGGCCATCTTTCTTGGCATTACTGTTTTGAGTAAAGTTGGAAGAATGATATCTGTTTCTCAGAAGGTTAACTATATAAGTGATCTTAGGGTGTTCTGTCGTTAAATTACTTACAAGTGTTCGTACCTCCTTTATTCTTGAGTCATTTAGTATTGACTGATGAGACTTGCTACTGCCACTACTGCCACCACTACCAGTACCGCTGGCAACTCCATGTCCTTCCTCCTCAATTCTATCCAGTTCTGTCGTTAAATTACTTACAAGCGTTCGTACCTCCTTTATTCTTGAGTCATTTAGTATTGACTGATGAGACTTGCTACTGCCACTACTGCCACCACTACCAGCACCGCTGGCAACTCCATGTCCTTCCTCCTCAATTCTATCCAGAAATGCCTTAAGTGAATAGGATCCTTGGCTTTCGATTAGTTCAGTACAGTACATAAGGGAAAGAGCCGAGGATTGTTGCATAAGTGCAACATAAAGTGGCCCTCTCTCTTCTTCCATTGTAAGCTCTAGGTTGTATCTAATTTGATCTCCTGCATCTATCAAATTCCTCTTGAAGATCCATCTTGGATCCTTTTGTGATAAGATTCTATGTTGAATCAACCACCTGATCTTTTCATGAAGGATACTCTTCAAATTCGATATTATATACTGGTACTCCGACGGTAGATCAAGGTATTTCCATTCAACTTCAATAGGATTGATGTATTGCCTTACATCAGGATCTTCTTCACTCCTATATTCTACATGTTCAATGAATAAGTTGTCACAAACTTCCTTCATCCTTTGCTTGTCTGAACCTGGACTGGCTGTTAGAGCTAGAATTAACGGATAAATCGACTGTTTCACATACTCTTTAGCTATGAAAGTATATGCATAATCTTTTACAGCTCTGTGTGCCTCATCAAAGACCAATAGCGTAAAGTCGTTTAATGATAACCTATTTTCTTCGATGTCATTTTTGACAACTTCCGGTGTTGCAAAAACAAGTCTGATTTCTGGTTTATTCCATATTGCTCTTCTTGCGTAGGGAACGATCTTTCCTGTAACTGCTGCAATTTGATCTTCCAACATCTTTAATACAGAAAAGAATGAGTTCATGTGCTGTATAACAAGCGGTCTTGTGGGAGCCATTATTAGAACACGTTTATCTTTATAATTGTAGAGAGTGTTAGCACATACAAGTAAGGATATAATAGTCTTACCTAGAGCAGTAGGAAGTATTACAAGAGTATTTCTGTTAAATGCAGATTGAGATATGTTACTTTGATACGTTCTGAATTCAACTGAATTTTTTCGTATAAGAGGATGGCTTATATGATAATTGGATTCCTGGATCTCGTCCTTAAACATTCCTAATTCTATCTAATATATCCTTCACAGATGTTGTCGATAAGTGGAATTATATACGTTTTCTAATTGGTTACACATCTTTAAATCCCATTCTATCATATCTCAAATATATCCTCTGTACTCTTTGGAACCGATTTGATTTCAGGATTCACTTCATCAATGCTACTCGCCAATTCAGAGATTTTGTCGTTTGTTAGAATATTATTTATTTGATCATATTCAGACCTTGATTTAATCACAATCCCGCGCTTTTTGGTAACAGCCCCGGTTGAATCAACTGGATTGATCTCAATAGCAACTAAAGAAGGTCTGCCCTTAAAGGTAGGAAGTTTCAGAAGGAACACGCCAGGTATATTGGTAGCTTTCCTTTCCCAGTCCTTGGCACTTTTCAAGAATTGAGCTAATCTTTCATTCACCATAAATTAATAACATTATCAATAAAGGGTATATAAAACAACATGAATAGCCAAAATGGTAAAGGTAACTCACAGTTAACTTTATGTCAACGCCTATTTTCGATCCGACGTAAAAAAACTCCCTTTTGTTTTCAATTATGGGCGTTATTACATAAAAATGGCGTAACAAAATTCATGTGTGCGATTTCTTGATACACAATCTTTTTATTCAAAATTTAGTTTTGACCAATAGGAATAAAAATATGCCAGTAAGGTGGGAAGGAATAAGAAATGATTTTCCTATCACAGAGAAATATGTATATTTAGCTAATGCAGCTATTGCGCCTATACCTATCCCGGTGTATAATGAATTATCAAAATTTTACAGTGAAGCACTAAATTACGGAGGAACATTCTGGAATGAATGGGCAATCAAAGTCGAAGAGACAAGGGATCTATATGCTAAATTTATTGGAGCTGACAATGGAGATGAAATAGCGTTTACTCATTCTACTAGTGAGGGAATGAATATAATTGCTCATATGCTCTCAGATAAAGGCATTGTAATATCAAATGAATTAGAATTTCCATCCTCTAATCTACCATGGCTTAATAAAAATACAGAGAATATTAAATTCGTAAAGGCAAAGGATGGTAATAAAATACTAATAGAAGATATTTCAAAGGCAATAGACAAAGAGAGTAATAATGTTAATACTAAGAAACCAAAAACAGTCATTACTAGCCATGTACAATATTCTACTGGCTTTAGGCAGGATCTGGAGAAGCTAGGTAAATTAACGAAACAAAAAGGTCTATATTTTGTGGTAAACCCCACACAATCACTCGGGGCATTAGCTTTTAATGTTAAAGATTTCGGCGTTGATTTTATGGCTTCAAACGGACATAAATGGATATTATCATCTTTTGGAATCGGGGCTATTTATATAAAAAAGAAATATTTCATAAACCTTGAAAATTTTAAACCCCCATTTTTTAGTCAATCCGGTCAAAAGATAAAAGAAAATTTTGATAATAACATGAAGCTGAATATATCCCACACTGCGTCAAGGTTTGAAGTGGGCACTCCACATTTTCCAAATATAATTGCATTAAATGTGGCAATTAAGTATATATCAAGAATAGGCATAAAACAGATTGAAAGACGAATTCTCAATATAACAGATTACTTAATAGATAAGCTTCAGAGTTTGAACCTCGAAATTCTATCACCAATAGAGGATGAAAAGTATAGATCAGGAATAATTGTATTTAAGCCAAAAAAGAGAAGGCCTATTGATATTGTTACCGAATTGGAAAAGAGGAATAAAATAATTGTATCAGCAAGAGGAAAGGGTATTAGAGTTTCTCCTCATTTCTATAACAATGAAGATGATATCGATAAGTTAGTTAGTGTATTAAAAGATTATAGTCGTTGATATGGGTATGATTTTAGATGTCCTGCCTACCAATCAACACTCAACAAGGGAGTAAAAGAGATTTGTTGCTGGACACGGAAGTATGTATGTATGTATGTACGGGCGTGTAGTAATCCAATACAGCACTAAAAAATGAATTTCGCTTCGGTACACCTTAAAAGTTTGTATTTGCAATGCCCTTTTTGTTAACATAAACATTTCATTTACATTAATTACAATCAATTCTGATATCGTTCTAAATCGATGACTTGATTACAACACCATCAGAAATTTATCATCTTCTTATTCATTGTCAAAAGCTTTCGGGAAGTATTTCCGTATTACTCTATCCATATCTAGCTTCAAAAATGCATAGATCGTGCAACCTAGAATCGAGAGACTTACTGCTACTGATATTATAATGAACGAAGGATCTATATCACCAGAGATGAAACGATCAACAAAAGGTTTGCCGAAATAAACTGCTCCCCATACTACAATTTCATTTATTAGCAATTTACCTGCAAAAGCAGAAACAACAAATTTCCATGGGCTGTACTTTGCAAGTCCGAGTGAAACATATACAATATCATCTGGTATCGGAGTCATTGCTGCAATAATTGCTGCCTTCCACCCATATTTTCTAGCTAGTTTTTGTAGAGGAATAATTTTATTTTTAGTATTCCTGCCAAGGATAGTATGTCCATAATATGTGAGATAAAAGATTATAGTTTTTGCTACAATTATTCCACTTGCACTATAAATAGCGATAAGGTTAGGGTCTAATCTTTTATCAAATACTGCTACAATAAGAATGGGAGATGCCGGGATTGGAACAAATACAATGATGCTTGCAATAAAGCTGATAAGCAATATACCAAGATAGGATAGATTAGCGTCTAGCATATCAAATTGAAATATGTCTTCAATAATTGTCATCATCGAGTATATCATAATACACACTACTTCCGTTTACATTGAATTCTTAGAGGGTATATAGAAATCTTTCAGCATCAGGATGTAAAAAAGCGTGCTCGTACAAAGGCAAAACTCTCGTTTTAGTCTTTTGTTAGAAATCAACAGTAAACCATCAACTGATGATCATCTGGTAGTTGTTGCTCCTACAACCTCTAGCAATAACCGATCTTTTAGGAAGCTATTATAAATATGCGTGATCTATATACATATACTACAATATTTATATTGAAAAAGATAACACGAGGAGAAACTTTATTGCTGGCAGGCTTAGTGTTAATAGTTTTGATAGTATATATTGTGACAGTGCTATTTGTAATCAAATATACCAAGTAGGAGTAATCAAAAACTAATGACTATAATGATAACGGAGGTAATACTACTACATCAGTTGCCGAGATAATTTTTCAACGTCTATGACTTAATATGATTTTATTGTATATCTTAAACAGTTTCTTTTCATCAGAACATAATAACAATAATGATGTTTCTTTGAAAACTAAAAAATTATTACGAGTTCGTTTTTGAATTCCAAATTAAATGAAAATAATAAATCGTATCATGGCTTATACGCCCTGAATCATCAAATAGATAAGATCAGATTATTACAGTAGATAGTATTTGCTGTATTAATTTTATGATCTATTAAATATAAACTTGGACTTTTCAAAAATATGTTTAGAAAGAATATTAAATCGACACTGCCTCATATAATAATGGAATATGCTAAGGTAATAAAAGGTCGCTTTAAAGCACATCAAAGGGAAGAAGGTTTAAGGATAGTTGTAAACCTTTGGAACTCAAACGTAGGCAAAGTAAAGGGTTTGAAGGGATTTGTGTTAATGACAGATTCAGATGATTCCCAAGGAGCAACAAACACAACAGTATGGGAAAGCAAACAAGAAATGGATACGTACTATACAAACGACAAGAATTATCTGCAGACTTTGGAGAAGATTAGGCCAATGATGGATGGAGAATTAGAGAGAGACGAATATATCGTTTTCAAATACAATATGAAGTAAGAAGCTTAATATTTTTATGAATCTCTGGGTCCACTTTTGTTTCTTTTGTTTAATCACACTTATCTTCGATTAATGATCTATTTCCAGGTAACTTTTACCTTCTTTCTTTCTTCAGCTGTAAATAAATCATTGTTATACTATATTCGACGTGATAAATCACTTATAAAACAGTTCCTCTCTAAATGATAATAAGATCTATCTACTAGTAAAATTTTTATCTACAAGTAAAATGTTATTGTAGAGTGCTGCACAGGGTAGCGCCCCGTACCCAAGACTTCCCATTCGTCCCAGTAGACTTCTTTTTTATTTAAACCGGGCTTTATAAATATATATCAGAAAAAGTATGTCAAAACCTCTTTGGGTATGCATAATTTGTGGAGAAGATTTTACTAGAAAATCTAGTGGAAAAAGACATAGAGACAATAGAAATATTCATAACGAAAGACCTGTTATCGTTAGGTATATCGAGTATATCATAGGACGGCTAAAGGAGAATATCCGCCACCAATAACCCCTCCGCGCCTGCAAGGAAGAAAGACCAACAAGCAACTGGAGCCACGTCCTTTTGCTATTGCTCACGACGATAATAACACCTTTAATCCTACATCGATCCCAGACAGTAGGCTGGACCCAGTGAGCCGTTCAAATGTCCCTCAACCAATAATGAATGATAATTATGCACTCGGTCCTGTCTATCCCAGTGATAATCATAATAATAGTAATTTTGATAAGAATAAAAATAATTTTAACAGGTATGTAAGGCAGCCATCATATCCGGTTCCAAATCTTCTTAAGCCAGAGAGGGATCAACAGTCATTCCACAAACCACATAATGACAAACAACCTGGTTATCCCAAACCATTAGAAAGAATGTCAAAAATGGAAAAGCTCCAAGAGCTTGAAAGGTTATCAAATAAATTCTATACGGCCCAGAAGGCAGAAGCCACAATAAGAATGGTTCATCAGTACGTGTTCAATTTTCGAGACGAATCCCTTCTAGATTCCCAGCTAAAATCGCTACGTGATTTTGAAAGGCTATTGTGGTAGTAACAATATGCACTAGGAAGTAAACAAATTGAAGCATAAAGTGACATCTCTCTAGAATCACACAGAAAGGTATAGATCACCGGATCAGCAAATTCTCCACTAGGAAGTAAACAAATTGAAGCATAAAGTGACATCTCTCTAGAATCACACAGAAAGGTATAGATCACCAGATCAGCAAATTCTCGATGCTATGATATAATCTAAAATGTGCCGATATTATAGCAAGTGCTATTAGTTTCCAAATATTTTCTTTTGCAAGAACCAACATGTTTGAAGTATTAAAAAAAGCAACAGTCTATATCAAAGTCTTGTATTGCTTTTGTTGCATTTGTCCTAATCTGAATTAAGCTCATACAAGAATTGCTGTTTTATTACCTTGACAAAGCAACTGTCATCAAGTATATTAGACGAATAAAAGAATCTGAAAATTCTTTATAAAGCAGCTTTGTATTTTAGTTGAAGTAAATAGGTAAAAAGATAAATGACATCCTCTTCATCTTCTCCTATCGAATATCCTCCTGGACCTCATTCAATTCTGCCTAACAAATTATTACGCGACTTTATGCATGATCCCATCAAAAGCTTGATGGATATTGCACATACCTACGGTGATATCGCTCATTTTAAGTTTGGAAGACGGCATATCTATCTAATTAATAATCCATATTATATAGAGGACATATTAATTAGAAATTATAAAAATTTTATAAAAAGTAGAGGTCTGCAAGTGTCCAGACGTCTATTAGGAGAAGGACTAGTAACTAGCGAGGGTGAATACCATGATCGACAGAGACGAATAATACAACCAGCATTTCATCCCAATCTCATAAAGAGATACGGAGGCATCATGACAACTTATGCTGTACGTATGTGTCAACAGTGGGAGGATGGAATTACATTGGATATGCATAAGGAGATGATACATGTAACATCAGCAATCATTAGTAAGGCTGTCTTGGGGTCAGATATTAAATCAGAAGAAGAAGACGAAGTCGGTAATGCACTCTTAACTTGCATAGAATACTTTAATCGTCTCTTAATGCCATTTGGTGAGCTAATTGAAAAAATACCAATACTACCTATTAATAAGGGCTTTCAACATGCAAAAAAGAAATTAGACACCATTGTATACACTATGATCAAGGAACATCGAGATAACGAGACTAAATCAGAAAAAAATGCAGACTTACTCTATACTCTACTGCAAGCCCAAGATGCAGAAGCCGGAATTGGACGAATGACTGATTCACAATTAAGAGATGAGGTAATGACAATTTTTCTTGCTGGTCATGAAACAACAGCTAATGCACTCACATGGACATTTTATCTATTATCAAAACATCCAACAGTAGAATCTAAACTGTATGATGAACTCAGTTCTTTACCTAATGATAAGGGCAGTAGTAAAAGAATTCCAACAGTTGAGGATATACCAAAATTGGAATATACTGAAAAGGTCTTTAGAGAATCTATGCGGCTTTATCCACCAGCATGGACTATAGGCCGTCAAGCTATACATGATCACAAGATTGACAAATATGTGATACCCGCCGGTTCAATTATTTTAATGAGTCAATATGTGATGCATCATAATCCGCGTTACTTTTCTGATCCTGACCTTTTTTACCCAGATCGCTGGACGAAAGAGACAAAGCTTCAGCTTCCTAGATTTAGTTATTTTCCATTTGGAGGAGGTATAAGAGGATGTGTAGGTGAACCATTTGCATGGATTGAAGGAATACTACTCATGGATTGAAGGAATACTACTAATAGCTACAATATGCCAGCAGTGGAAGATGCATCATGATCCGGCTCATAAGGTTGAATTAAAACCACTCATTACATTACGCCCTAAATATGGTATGCGTATGCGACTAGAACGTAGAAAAGATGGTAGTTAAGAATGTGCAATTAGGATTATCTGGAGATCTATAGAATAAAATATGTACTTCTAGTAGGAGATTCATTAACTGGTTCACTTCCATCCTAGTTGGACTGATGTCTCTTGCAGACAATGAAAATGCAGCTCCTTTACAAGTCTCTATTATCATGTACCTATGTCCTGTAATCATGTGTTTCGAAGTTCATGAATTACTGACTTTAGTTCTTTGCAATAACTAACATTATTTTTGGTAATTTCATTGATTGCACATTTTATTATACTTCTTTTTGCATCAATAAAGGGATCTCTTAGTTGTTGATCTCTATAGCCAAATAAGGCTGTGTAAGATTTACGCATACATCAATTTCCTATTTTCATTTGGATATGAACTGTAATAATGTTCACCCATAAAATATTAGACAAACATGCGGCAACCAGAGCAACTGACATTAAAGGGTACGAACAATTTTCAGCTAGCTTATCATAATCCTGATGCTCGAGAAGTATAAAATTTGTCTTAAATAATGCGTATAAATGATAGTTGTTATTGTAATATATGGTTTATAAATATATAGAAATTGTAGGAACCTCCAAGACAGACATAAGTGATGCAGTAAATAATGCGTTTAAAGAGGCTTCAAGAACTGTAAAGAATATTAAATGGGGAGAATTGGGCCGGGTGACATTTAGACTTGAAGAAGGACAAGAGATGGAATATCAAGCTGAGGTTAGAATTGGGTTTGAAGTTGTAAGAGACAAGGAAAATTAAGATATCTTCACAATATATTGGTTATTTACAACATAGATAACATCAGACAAGAAACAAATTCAGACAAGAAGCAAATCCAATCCAACCATAGATCATGGCAGGTTCAATTATTATGTATACCACTGGTGATAGGTATCATAATACAATGGTTTCTAATTCTTGTGATTTAATGATGGGTCATGCAGATTAGATATGCAAGCTGTGGTTGTATACTAGAAGAATATCATCTTGAAATCAATTGATAACTGTCCAAGTTGTAGTTGAGAACAATGCTAATGCTGAACAACTATTCACAAGTCAATTGGGAGGGTTGTATAGAGTCAGCTATTCTCTCTATCAGAAATTTTCAATTCAATAGAATGTTGGAGCGTTATACATTATAAACGACATAATTCTGAGATCATATGAGCAGGGAATAGAAAGTGTCCAATGCAAGAGGCAGCAACATCATCTATTTTCTGAGCTGTTCGATCTTCTGAATAAAATGATATCTCCATCCTTCAGGGAGATCGATAATATTTATGGCACGTTTCATCTTTTGAATATCATTTTCGTTGTGGCTAGTGTTTACGTATAATTGTACTATGTCTTTAATGGTGACGTTGTTCTTGTCATGATCAACAAGTTCGATTGGATCTTGAGCTCCAACATCCCCCTCCTGACTTACCTTGAAATATATTCCGGTCCGACGACTGGCTAAAAACCTCTTGATAATGTCCATTCGTCCAAATTTTACACCTAGCTTGTAGCAAGGCATCCTTGGTTGAGTAGCTATCAATTTGGCTGTTCCTATCTGGAATTGATCACCAATGTTAACTATGTCTTCAAGCAAACCTTCTGTAGTAAAATTTTCGCCAAACATACCCCACGGCAAAGCTGTATATGGTAGTTCCCGTCGCCAGAATTCATAATGCTCTACAGGATATGAATAAACAGCCTTGTCTTTCCCTCCATGTACTGTTAGATCTGCTTGTCTGTCTCCATCAAGGTTTAATGTTCTTAGATTCACACGTCCTTCTACTGGGTCCTTAAATATTCCTGTCGTAACGACTTCACCCTGAAAGGGTACTTCACGCGGAATGCCAATGTTCACGGAAAGAATTTTCATTAAAGGAATTAGAATCAATTGTCTCATTTAAAGAGATAGTAGAAATCCAATAGTGTTATTATTTATGAAGCCGGACTTTACTTAATAATTGGTCATGTCATCAAACTAGTCTAGGTAGATTCAGAGAAAATGAGAAAATGAGAAGGATAAGCGATTCGATTGATTTTCTCTTCCAGAAGAACTTAATACTCAGGACCTGATAACTACTGATTAGTACATTGCTAACGCTTTATTGCCGTGAAACAGGATTAAATTGTGATTACGTTGTTAATGGTGAGACTGAAGAGGAAATATTGAGAATAGGTGCGGAACATGTGATAAAAGTTCATGGCATTAAAGCTGAGGACATATATCTTGACAAGACTCCTGGTAACTTCTTATGTCATACAATGAGTAAACTGAAGTATAAAGAAAAGATATAGGAGAAGATTGGATTCAGCAGAAAGCGAATCCCTTCCCTTGTTCTTAATTAAGGGCTTGCATGAGTACTCGAGATGATTGAGGCTGTAGATATATTCTATGTCACTACAGATTTTGGGAGTTAATCTAGTGGTATAAATGACATCTAGGATAAGAGAAGATGACTGGTAATTTCTTGTTCACTCCTTTTTTATTATCTGGGGAAACGACATTGCAACATTCCATCATCACCAAATAGACAATCCTCTGGTAATGAGTCCATGTTCGGTGCTGATGCTCCTCCTCCCCGACTACTAGTACTGCTGTTACCACTACCTCCCCCTTTCATAAACTCCTTAACCTGTTGTTCATTCATAGTACCCATATTTTTCATCCCCATCATTGATAATTGCATTTGTGCAAAGTTTACTTGATCAAGCGCTCCTGTAGCATTGCCGCTAGCTAATGCCTTATCTGCAGCCCTAATATGCATTCTAGCTGATTCAATCATGGAAGAGGACATATTGTTACTATTCGTTTGTGCATACACAGCATAGATTGAAAAACTACTGGCTACTACTACAAGCCAAAATGCTGCTATAATAGCAATCATCGCTATCTTTATTTTTATTAACATACTGCGTCAGCGAATAGTGTACTATATAAGTTTTTAAGCTACACCTAATGATTGAAATCGTAAATTAAACTCTAGTTGGCTATGTATGGTTCCACGAAGCGACAATTAACTACAACCCGCAATTTCTCGAGTAGGTTTTCCTTGAGCTGGTTCAGATGTATTGTCTTGTATTGTTGTCAAGAATTTAATCTGTAAAGGACTTTTCCATGTTGTGCTTTGTTCTCTCGATAAAGGGCTGTATGCATCACCTATATCTATTGAGGCGATACTTGCTTGGAAACCAATAGATACTGTACCCTTGATTCCATTTGTAATACATAAAGGTCCGATGACGCACGAGAAAGCAAAATTGTGACTGTATTATTTACAACAGACAAGTAATAGTCTGCTCCTGTAGCATTGCCGCTAGCTAATGCCTTATCTGCAGCCCTAATATGCATTCTAGCTGATTCAATCATGGAAGAGGACATATTGCTACCAACACTCGTTTGTGCATACACAGGATAGATAGTAAAGCTGATGATTGTCATTGCTAGTGTTAAAGCCTGAAGGATAGTAATAAGAACTAACGTTGTTTTTGCAAACATACTGCCCTAACAATAGTTTTGTATTATATAAGATTTCTAGAAATACATACTTATTACAATAAATGGCTCGCTAGCGGTTTTCGTCATACATAGGTTTGTATTTTTTATCAAGCCTTTGCTTAATAATTTGGCATAAATTATTTATTTCTTGTATATTATTAAACTCATTTAGCCGTACCTTAAGCACAAGGATTCAAGTTCAGAAAACCAATATTGCATCTCTTCAAGAACCATCAGCTCTCAATATGATAGCAACATATAATATTGTTCGATCATATCTTGTTAACTTTATCCCAAGATCCAAAAAGTTTTGTTTCGCAGCGTTTGAGTCTTGCTGCTTCATGTGAAGTTTCTAATGTAATTTGTTTCTTTAGATCTTTGAAAGTCTAATATGACTATTCCCTAAAGTCTAAGAGAAAAGTTAGCTTTATCTTTTTACTCCTTACCAGTTACAACAATCTCTTGATAAATCGAATATACTTGCTTTGTTTTAGTATGTCATTTATTGTATTCGTATTTTGTGGTTGCGGTGTCGTATTCGTATTTTGTGGTTGCGGTGTCAGTGCTGTTATTATTAGTATTACTAGTCCTAGTATACGAATTTTTGTTGCTGTTTGTATCATTTATCAGTAGATGTTATGGTTTCGCTTCATATACTATGTTAAATGCAGTTTGGGTAGCACGTTTAAAATCCTTAAAACCACCGGCCCTTACTACTTCAGACATACGTTTTTCACCGGCCTGTGCTCCTAGTGCTGGTCCATTGTAAGCTAATGATGTTGGAACACATACCATTGTAGATCCCGCATAGAATATTCGTCCTAATGGATTCAAGTTATCTTCTGTTTTATCATTGGCAAATGGCTCAACGATCATTACTGTTCCATCCTGTAAGTGACTCGAATGCATGAGTAGCAGCTCCAGTGGGGTCTGCCATATCATGAAGACAATCAAAAAATGCTACTAGATCATAGCCTTCTTTTCCTACTCTTCGTTCTCCTCCTTTCTCTCTATTTTCTGTTATGTTAGGAGTAGAATAATCTGTAGCAGAAGCAACTTCAAATCTCACTCTATCTTCACTTAATCCTTATTCTTTTGCTAGCTCTCTTGCTCTTTCTATTGATGCTGAATGATTATCAAATCCTATAAACTTTGAATTAGGATATGCTTTAGCCATAATAACTGTAGAGATACCATGTCCACATCCAATATCTGCTACTATTGCACCGCCTTTCTTTAATTTCTTTTCTACTTTACCACTATCTAAAGCAGGAATCCATGAACTAACAAGGTTTGTCCTATATCCTGGTTTAAGTGCACGTTCTGTTCCTTGGAATAAATCTGAATCATGATCTCCCCACGGAATTCCTTTACCTGTCCTAAATACTTCCAATATCTTTTGAGCATCTTTAAAAAATGCCATTATCGCTTGGAAAAAACCTGCTACATAGACAGCACTATTTTCATCAACTAAGGCTGCAGCGTGTTCTGGGGACAAGAGATATTTTTGCAAATTAGAATCAGACAAGAGATATTTTTGCAAATTAGAATCATATGTTAGATATCCTCCTGCTGCTTGATTTGCTAACCATTCTCTTACATACCTTTCTGATGTATGGGTTCTCTCAGCTAACTCATAGGAAGAGATTGGTTTTCCAAATTCTGCCATGGCCTTATACAATCCAAGTTTATCTCCAATATACACAAGAACAGAACTCGCTGCTCCACCAACATCAGACGTGATCTTCTCTAGGAATTCATTAATTTTTTGTTCATTTAAAGGTGTAATCGAGTTTTGTTTGTGGTGCTTTGCATCCATAATCAACTTAACAATCATTTATAGAGATATAAAACCATTATTTCTGATTATTTCCATTTATTTACAAATGTCTTTCATTTGTATTTAATGATACAACTTGAGAGAAACCTATTGTTTTGGTGTATCTTAACTTGACTTTATTATTTGAAAAAAGATAATATAATTCTAACTTTTTTTAGTCCTAAGTATATGTTTGAGTGAGCCTAGATACTTACAAAGGCTAATAAATTATATAGATTCTAATCTCATAAAGTAAGGGACCTTAGTAAAAATTATTTATGAATAGCTGATCCTGCTGCTTTGACAATTATTTTGACAATTATTATTTTTTTTAATAGTCAAAAAATGTAAGTCACAGAAAGAATATCAATTTCCCCCATGAATCCACTTCAACGTGAATATAGTCGATGTAAGAGTATAATTTCCATTACTATCTATACACGGATGAATACATCATGTATAATGAATAAAAGACGTATTTTGAAATGTACTCGGACAAATAGAGAGGATTTTACTTTTATAGAAGCAGGAGAACTTTGAGAGAATACTAATTTAGGAAGTCTTCGGAGACATCTTTAAAGCCAAGGCCATGGAGGCATTCCACGTATCCTGCATTGTTTTCTAATGATTGCTCTAGCTTTTTCAGCAGCTTCAGCTTCATTAGCTTCCGTCGATGTTTTGAGATATTGAAATAATAATTCTTCGTACAATTTCTTTGCACGCTCTTCTGTTCTTTGCACGCTCTTCTGTAAATTCCTTGTATATCTTCTTTTTATGCTCATCTTTGTCATTATTTGCAATATTCTCGTTGTCTTCAATATTTGTTGAAATGTTATCGTAGCCTCCTTTCATTTCGCTATATTCTTTTTTACACTCTATACATTCATCATCAAAAAAGTCATTATGGACAGCACATCTTGTCATATTTTTGCTTGCAAGCACCAGTAGTATATTCTTCTTCAATTATAAGAGTTAAAAATATTTACTTGTGTTATAATCAAATAGTTTTAATTGGAATAGCACATAGCATACCAGACCTTAAATAAATTTGATTTTTCTATTAGCGTGCAATTTCCTTTTAACTATCATACAAGTTCGACAAACACATACCTACTATGTCAACTTTTTGGACACGCTCTGAAACTTTCTTTCTATAAACAGTATACCAAGGATATATAGTAGAAGCATTGGTCCAGTCACAAACCACATACTGACGCCGCTACCATCAGGGGTTATAATGGCACCAAAGATTACAAGTATGATAATGACGTACCTTATATTGTTCCTCCAGAAGCTAGATTCAACTATCCCAGACACCGTAGCAGCCCACATTATTATTGGAAGCTGGTATGAAAGTCCAAACGCGATCATGAACTGCATTATAAATGGAACAAATTCCGATATGTCGAAGAATGTACTAATACCAATGGTCTCTCCATATCTATACAAGAAATCAAGTACGTAAGGTATAACCAGAAAATACGAAAACAAGCAGCCTATTGCAAATAGTCCTATGGAAATTGATGTAGTCTTTCTAATAATTGTCTTCTCCTGTTGATAGAGTCCGGGGCCTACAAATGCAGCCAACTCTCTAACTATAACTGGCATGGTCAAGATTATCCCTAACAGAGCCGCAACATAGATCTGAGCAAAGAAAGCTTGTCCAGGTGCAACTTGTATAAGGGTAACATTTTTGGGGAGCAAATTTTCCCTCATATTGAACATTACCTGAATTGCTATATTGTTCAAGGGATCAGGATACGGTAATGGAACTTTGTAACTATTGATCTCGAATGTTTTGATGCTTAAAGTCATGCTCAGAGCTGTGACTATTCCCACAGCAATAGTTATTCTGAGTACCCTTACCCTCATCTCCTGCAAGTAATGGGTAAAGGGCTTTTCCCTGTACAATTACTATTCAAATTACACATCACATCTATATTACGTACTTGCCATACAAGAAATCTTGGAAAAGCTTATTCTATTCAGCTATTCCAACTGCAAACGTAAATGTAAAAGCCTAGAAGATCATTTAAAAACTCCCTATATCCCGAAATCTAAACTTCTATTAGTGGAGAGAAAATAGATTTTGTGAGAATTGGAAGCAATTGTTGCATAACACCGTTTGTCGATGGTGTTTTTTAACTTATCTAGTTATAATAGTCCCGGTAATGGGAGGCAAAGGTATCTGATATTTTCAGATCTGCTATATCTCGTAAAAACTGTCTTCTAATTAATGTTCCATATGTCACCAAGTCACGTGCAAGCATCTTTATTCGTTCTGCTAATGTGGGATTAACTAAATTTCCTTTTGAATCAAAGTCTTTTTCTCCATTTATTGATATGTTATAGGGCATACTCCATCCATAACATTGTCTAATAGCTGTACGCATCTGATCTCCAACGGTCAGCCCTTTTTCATGTGATGCTATTACGTATCCAAATGTTTTTCCAGCAAAGTCTTCCCAGAAGTAGTCAAGAAAGTTTTTCATTCCTCCAGACATAGAGCCATGGTAATCCGGTGACGCCAATACTAATGCATCGGCCCACTTCAAAGCTGTTGTAATTCCTTCTAAACTATTATCGCTCTTGTTGTTGTTGGAAGAAGGGTCGTCTGATGTATTTCCATTTGGATCGTAGACAGGGAGATTTATTTTTCGTAATTCGAGTACATGTGATTTTGAGTCATATTTTTTTGCCTCTTCCAAAACCATTCTTAAAGTACGAGTACTGTAAGATTGTTGTCTCATACTTCCAGCAATACCTAAAATATTTATTGTGTCCCCTTGCTGTGCTTCTGATTGATTATCAGCTTGTGATACCTTTAAAGATTGAATTTGAACTTGGGATTTAATGATGTTAACCATACATATGTATGAAAAAGCTTATTTATAAACAAAAGGGTTTACAAACTATACAAAACTATAAGACAATATGCTACATTTCTATAACTTCTATGAATTATCGCCTGAAGCAAGTTCCACTTTATTGGCATAAAAATTCTTCATAAATATTTGGTTTTTGATATAAAAATCTTATAATGTATTCAATGTGTAGTATTCAATGTGTAACCAAGATATTTTAGGGACTATAACAAAGCTCTACGGACTAATAATGTCAATTGTTACAGAAGAAAAATGTGAAATCTCTAGAATGTTCACGGTGCTGCCATATCTTGACGTGTGAGAGCAAAAATCGCTACGTGACTACCTGTCCACATCGCAAGACTACAATATCCATTAGGAAGAACCAAGTGGTACTACCGGCTGGCCCAAGTTTGGAGACCTCTTGCCCAGTTAGAACTGATCTTCTTACATGGTTGTTTTGAATATATCTTCGTGTATATGAGGCGCTTCTAAATACAATGCTATTTCATAGATTCGTGTGTCAACATATTCTTCAACTTTATTGATTACTCTGGTGCTTGCTACTGCCATTCCTACTGGTACTCATCCATCCATCCATTCATACATCTGTCTATTGCCTATCACATGTAGTCAGCCAACAAAAACACACACAACCCTACTAGCCACATTTTCTCATAGACTCTGACTAAGTAGAGGTTCATTTCCAATTCCTTTAATTATGTATTATTGAAGTTTCAGAGGAATCCTCTTTTTCTTTCTTTAATTACAAATTTGCAAATAGAATCACCTTTAGCAGCCCTGTGAGTTGTTTCAATGTCTGCATCGAGAAGTTTTTCAAATAATTCAGTTTCAGTGGTACAGGCTTCCCAATGCTTTTCAGCAATATGTATGATTGGACAGTTGTATTCTAAAAGCACATGTTTTCCACCACTGCTCTTTGACTCCTTCTTAGATTCAGCTATGTATCCTTCTTCATCTCTAATCCTAGCTAATTCCTTAACTTGTTTGTCAAATTCCAAATCCCTAAGACGTTTATAATATTGATCGAAAAGTTCACTCTGACGTTCACGTAGAACCTTTTCAACAGCTTCTTTGCCCATATTTCTTTCAATAAAATCAAATGCATATGTTGCAATTGCACTATATGATTTTGGGAAAACAGTTTTACTTTGACTGGTTAGTTGATACAGCATTCTTGGCCTGCCAATACGTCCCCTGGTTTCTACACCTTCTACTAAACCCCTCATTTGTAAAACAGTAAGATGCTTGTGAATAGCCATCCTTGATACCTTCATAACGTTCGCCAATTCCTTGAGTCCTGCTTGCTGCATAACTTTGAGATAATAGAGCAACTTCTTCTTTGGTTCACTAAATCCGTCAGCAATATTTTCTAGATTTGTTGAAACAGGCAATTAATATATAAATTATAGATTAACTCATTCATAAACCATTTGATTTACAAACCATAAAACTAAATAAATCAAACGACGTTGATTATTAGATGCAGACTGCAAACAGTTTACTCATAAACGATTATTTCAAGATTGTTAGTTTGATTGTAAGAAATTCGTACATCTTTTAATGATGTCCTCAAGAGAACCAATAATATCCTTGAACTCATTACGATGAGGTTTCCATTTATCCAAAACTAGGCTAAAAATAGCGTACCTTGCAGCTCTATTCATTTGTTCTTTGTTAAAACCATCTATTGTAGTGTTTAGAATATTAAGTTCGTGGATGTTGTTATAAAGGCCGCCAGTTATCGTCTTTCCTGTACTATCAATATCTCCCAAAAGGTGTTGTTCAGTTAGGAACCATTCAGCTGACAATACAGCATCTTTGAAAGCATGTAAATCTAATAAAGGAATGATCCCTGTATAACTATTATCTACTGTGTCAACGATCTGGGTTGTGGAAATCAGTTCATGACGTAATAGGCTACAATGAACTCGAAGCTTATTGATGCTATTACGTCTCTCTATTAGATTCAAAAATAAGTTGGCTATTGTGGTGCGGCTAGCTGGTCTGGTGGAGCCGCCTATTCTAACATATATTCGGGCTGTGTCTTTGATTGTATAGGGTCTTTGAGATTCCAAACCCTCTATTTTTAATATAACATAGAATTGGCAGCTGATAGGATCAGGCAAAACCTTGTGAGTTACTCGTGGTAAAGGATCAACCTTTGCAACAATGGTGTTTACTGAATTTAGCGTCGGGCCTTCTGTCCCTTCTCGAAATCCGTTTTTTGTGAATATGGCAGTTGGACTAGTTGATGACGGATCAGGATCATCTACTCCTAGAGCAAGGATTCCAGTAACTGTATTTGCCATAGCACACAAATGAGTCTCGAGTTCGTTTAATTTTCGTCCTTTGAAGTCAAAGCTATCACGCTCAATCTCTCGATATTTAAGCAAGCTATCAAAAACGCCCATATTCCATTCCTCTAGTTCCAAGGGTATCTGAGGTGAGCTCATAATCACAGTAATAGCGCTGTGTTGACAAAAAAGCATATCTCCGATCAGGATATATGCAGCCATTACGGGTTCAAGGGGCGTGCCGCACAAACTGTGTTAGGATATTTTCGTGTTGACTTCAGAACATATGGAAAAGGTCAAAGTAACAATAAGAAGAGAAATTGGCCGGCCTGGGATGAGTTAAGAAAGGAAATAGTAAGAGACACTGAATCCACTCGTACTTAATGGCAGAATTTCTATATTAAAACCTAAGAACATATTGCCTCTGTGAGTAGCTGTCAAGATTCTCAATGGTTTCTAGACCATAGAAAGTTACCATATGGAGAAAAATACTTTCACCATATTTGCTCAAAGGTGCCAAAATAAGAAGAATCTTATTCTGTGATAAAGGATTGGCTGGATAAATAAATGCGATAAACTTCAACGCCTCTAGTAACTTTATATCTATGCAATAAACACTTCGCTTATGGCAAAAGTACAGCACCATAGGGGATTAAATACAAATCTAGATAATTTATACAATAACATAAAGCAGTTATTAGAAGATCAAAAAGATCTACAGATTGTTTCAGAATATAAAGGGACTCTTAACGCTGTGCCTTTAAGGAGTATCGTAGCAGTCAACAAATCACCGAAAGTGTGGGTGGGTTCTCTACGCGAAATTCATGTGTCCATAACTGGAAATCCAAATGATTATGCGGTGGAAGTCGCTTCTGGAGCATGGTTTGGTAGCCTCTTATGGCCAGGAGCAGTAGGTCTTGTAGTTGGAGGACCTGTCGGGCTTGCTGCTGGTGTCGCTGTTGGTGGCATAATGGCTTATGAGTTCGAGAAACATATCTGGCAAAAAGTATTGGAAGTAATAAAGAAAGAGAGTGAAACTCAGCCAACTATAGATTCGGTTGAGAATCATCATGATCATTAATCAACTATACTATATGAACCGCGTCGAAATAAATGATGGATAAGATTGATGCACTAGAAGAGGTTGTGAATCATAGCTGGAAAAATCAAATATAGTTTACTTTTTTAAAATGCTGATATAATAGATAACTTCTATCCAAAACAAATGAATGATTTTCTTAAGGAAAATCCAGATTGTAAAACTCTTTTGATGGCAATCATGGTTTTAGGCGCTGCGTTATTGATGTTAGTAGTGGGGCTTACAAGCTTTATTCAATAACTACCACGATGTATATGCAGCAGCAAACAATGCAACCAAGACTGAACCGTCACCTACAAGCTCAAAAATCATTCTTGACAGTTATCACAAAGGAAAGTGGAAGTACGAAGAAACCTTCAGACTCTTGAGTTGCAGTAAGGCAACTCTATTCGTTCGACAGAAAACTTAATAGCTAGGTTTATGTTAGTATTATTGAGTCTCTTTTTAGAACTGCCATTAGTGCGAGAACCAACGAATCCAGACCGATGAATATCCATCATACGCTACAAACAGCAACATTGGGGAGGAGCCAGAAATTCAAACATTGAATTGGGCGGTGAGTTAGATTCTACAGTCGAGATGTAGTTAAAAGACAATAAATGGACTCGGACGAAAGGCTTAGTTTTAACCCACATGAATCATTTGATTTACAAATTGAACCAATGATGCTCCTTCTGGGTAATTTATTTGATGAATGGTAGTTAATCTGATCGCTATAGTTCAAGCCACAAGCCACAGTCCTTGTTTCAATTCTGACTATCCATATAAACAGAACGCCTAGATGGTCATTATACCTAGAAGTTTCGTTGGCTACAGAATTCTCAGTGGGGAGAATTTATATAATTTGTAAACCTGCAGCTTTATAATATAGAATAATAAATAATGACTATGAGCAGAATTATAGAAAACATTAAGAAAGAAATATTAAGTTGGCCTTATGTTAGCTATGAACCACATAGATTTGGCGGTATAGAATTTAGGATTAACAAAAGGGAAATGGGGCATATTCATGGTGACAAATTGGCAGACCTGCCATTTCCGATGGATGTGAGAAATAAGTTAGTTGATTCTGGTCATGTATCTCCTCATCACGTTCTTCCACAATCAGGATGGGTAAGCTATTGGATCAAAGGAGAAAAAGATATTCCTGTCGTTATTGAACTATTTAAAATGCGATATGATTATCTCAAACCAAAACAATATGTTAGTACTTAGCCCATTCGTATTATCTACCAAGATACATCTACACGACTTCAAGGTATCAAAAATAGCAACTGTCTTCAATATTTTAGAGAAACAATAGATATTCTGTTATATTACGAAGTCAAAATTATGTTACATAATTTATTGTTGATTGTAGATGTTGCATCGCTAATATGAAGAGAATCAAATATGAGCAGCAGGTTCCACTTTGCAGCGCACTACATCAGATGCATCAACTATTCTGTTAATGTATCTTTCTTTACAATTGTCTTCAAGAATTTTGAATTTACCTCTTCCTGTGTGTATGATTTTTGCCTCTACTCTCGTTCCATTATCAATAAATAGAATGCTCCAACAAGAGCGTCTTTCTATTATCATGTTAAAATCGTTTTTGCTGCTATTGCTGTTACTATATAGTTCGACAGTATTGTTTTTAAACTTTCTAAAGGGGATAGTACCCACAATAACTCTCATTTTGTTTTTAAGCTTATTGATTATTGATTGTATAACAACAACATTTTTTATTGGCAAGTGCATCATTATCGTAATTTGCCTTATCAATAACAATTATTAGATAACTGACAGACTTAAACCTTATTATGATAATACTGAACGTTTGTAAAGTAAAATAAAGTAAAAGCCCTAGCTATCATTCTAATTGTAAATATGTTACCGCGTCAAGAATAAATTGCACTTATCATATGTGAACAATAATATTGTGCTAGGTCATAGTGCTGAACATTATCAACCTTTAACGGTGGAAGTAAAGGATGAGAACGATGATGATGATGATGATAATGATAATGATAATGATAATGATAATGAATATGATTCTACTATTGAAGTGCTTAGATTAGCAACATATTCTAACAACGAATCAAGTGTTGTCGTATGCCTCCTTACTGTAAGTCAGTTGATGTAATAGCTGCAGAACGTTTGATTATAAGGTCATGATACTCTGAAAAGCGATCTTCAAGATTTTCTGGAATTGCCTTATAGAGACATAGTACAGTTATAGGCATTTCAAATCCTTTTATTGCTTCATTACCCATGTTTTCAAGTTGAAGAGCGTCCTCATATCTTCCCTGTTCTATTAATTTATTTGGCAAAGTGGCCAAGACATTTAGCCCATTTTTTGATTTCTGTTTTGCCAGTTCCCCAATATCGCGGATACTATTAAGACTTGGTATAGCAGAAAAGCTGCCGTCATCATAAAGCTGCCGTCATCATAAAGCTCTCATCGGCTGGGATTATCATTATATCTTGTGAATTGAATACGAGATTTACATTTTTGGTTCTGTCAATTGATTCTATGAATTTCTGTTGCTCTTTTGTGTAGATAAGTAAAACATTAATCTGATTGCGATCAATGCCTCGTCTTACATATGCATTAACAATCTCCTTAAATTGTGATTCATTGTTATATGTAAAGACGATATGGTCACGATCCTTCATTTCTAAGATAATATCACTTACATAATCCATCTTGTTGTATAAGGCTTCTTGCTCATCGAGGAATTGATTTATCACGCGTCTTAGGAGCTCAGGTTTACTAGACATACCCATACTTTTGGCCCTAGGTGTTTGCAGAAATTGATCCAATCTTTTGATCAGAAGTTTTGGAAGGTGGACATAATACCAATCCTTACGTCCCATAACATGAATAGTTACTATGTTCTATTATAGTATTGTCTTGGCTGTATGCCGTATGAATTGATATAGAAATTACTACTTCTTAGAGAACTGTTATAGGCCTTGGAGAAAACTTACCTTATTCAACTGTAATTGTCTAACCAGACATTTGTTCTAACAAAATAAAAAGGGAGGAAAGGAATTGTAATAATGACTTTAACTATAATGGCGTATGTCCTCTGGTTACACCACAGACAATATATGTCTTATTGATGTTACTATAAGCGTGTGTGATGTCTCTATAAGAGCCAAACAAGAGGAGGAGATTCTTTCTTTAAAGGCTATTGAATAAAAAATAGAGTATGTGAAAAAATAAAGAAGAGGAATAAGAATTATTTTTCCTCTTTTTATTACATTCTATCCATAATATAACTATGGTTTGGCCTCATAAACCATGTTTAGTGGTGTCTCAAGCACTCTTTTGAAGTGAGAAAAGCCACTCTTCATTGCTACATCTTTTATTCTGTTTTCTCCTGCTTGTGCTCCCAGTGCAGGTCCATTGAAAGCTTCCGATCTTAATGAATTGGGAACGCATATTAGCGTAGAGGCAGCATAAAAAGTACTTGCTACAGGATTTACATTATTTTCTAATTCATTTTGAGCAAATGGTTCTACAATCATGCAAGTACCATTATTACTACTATCGTCACCACCGTCATCTTTCTTGATAACGTTTCTTGTATGAGTTAATGCTCCTTCAGGATCTCCCATATCATGCAGGCAGTCAAAAAATGTTACAAAATCATAACCACTGCCTGGAAATTCTGAAGCTGACGATACTTCAAATTTTACATTATTTATTTTCTCTTTTTTTGCAGATTCCTTTGCTTTTCCAATTGATTCTTTGTGAAAATCAAATCCTGTAAAGGTAGAATTTGGATATCTTTTTGCCATCATCAAAGTAGTAATACCGAAACCACAGCCAACATCTGCTACTTTAGCACCTTTTTTTAGTTTTTCAAGAACATTTCCATTATCTACTGCTGGAATCCACGAATTAATCAAGTTACCAATGTAACCGGATTTGAAGAATTCAGCAAAGCCTTCCGACATGAAAGGATTATGATCCATCCACGAAAGAGTTCTTTCTCCTCTAAACATCTTTAAGAATTCCTCTTCATCCTTAAAGTATGACTTTATAGCTTTGAAAATACCTTGTAGATATATGGGACTATTTTCATCAGCTAATGCTAAAGCGTGTTCTGGGGGTAACCTGTATTTTCTGCTGCTAGGATTATACTCTATATATCCACTTGCTACCTGATTTGCTAACCATTCCCTCACCAACCTTTCAACGGTTCCAGTTTTATCAGCAAGTTCTTTGACCGAGACTGGACTGTTTGCTTGAGCCATAGCTCTATACAAGCCAAGTCTTTCTCCAATAATTACAAGCATGGCAGTAGAGCTACCTGCTATATCTCCTACTGCTTTATTCATGAATTGTTGGATTTTGTTTTGATCAATAGCATTTTGAGCATGTTGACTCATCTCAAGGGCGTATCATGGTAATATTATTTAAGATCTTGCACTTACCTGCGCCTTACTGTAAGCCAAAATTTTCAGCAAGTGCAGGACTTACTTCCATATGGAAGGAGTCTATATCTTGAGGTACTCTTTCCTACTTAAGTACTTTTCTTGTTCTGTACCTTCCTTTCATCAATATATTTTCTGATGTTAGTTTTGGCTTGATTTCTCATATACGATATATCTCTATATACCATATGGAAATATTCACAAACTGATTATACTACAAGCGTGAATTCCATTATGTTGAAAGGTCAGGCTTACAAAATCTACAGCATTTCTTCCAGTAATAATGGGACTTCAATCTTAACAGAAAGGAAGGAAAAAAGACCGCAAAAGCTTGATTATGACAGATATCTTCTTGGAAGACCATATGAAATCTTTAAAGGATCTATTAGAAGTAAAGAAACCCTTATTCTGTATCGAAAACGACTATTCGTTTTCTGCTCCTATATGAAAATGAATACAGAAGATATAGTTTCTAAATATGGTCAGTTCATCAAAGTAAAAGGTAAGAATAAACCTAACCTTGAAGGACAGATAGACCTTCAAAAGTTAGTTGAAGATTATGTTTTAACGTTACAAAATAAAGTAAATACAGGTCTTATTAAACCGTCTACGTGCGCTGCATTTCTTCCGCCTGTAAAACATTTTTGCGAAATGAATGGAATTATTCTAAACTGGAAACTTATTGATAGGCTTTTGCCACGAGGGAATGGCAATTTTGCCAAGAGGAAATGACAATGCTTTAGATGAAGCTTATGACCGCCAAAAGATTCAGAAGATGCTAGAACACTGTGATCTAAGAGCAAGGATCCCGATATTATTCATGGCTTCAAGCGGGATGCGTTTAGGTGCTTTTGCTCAACTAAAGGATGGGGATATTAAGGCAATTTATGATGATAAGTTAGAACCAAAAAAGCTTTTAGCAGCACATGTTGTTGTATATAGGGGCACAACAGACGAATATGACACCCTCACAACTCCTGAGGCATGGAAAGCATATGAGGAGTATAGAAATACGAGGATAAAGTTTGGAGAAAAAATAACAAAGGATAGCGCTATAATGGTTAGAAGATTCAATGTCAATGAAGATGGCGATTCACTAGGACCTGCAGCTGACAGAAAAGGTCTTGGAGGCCGTGCGATAATTGGAATATTGAGCGTGGTCGCCTACAAA
>Ga0193705_1000028_pt1 | contig 29364 bp, 30 predicted proteins | sample U3m2metaG_FD_143045 | JGI IMG/M metagenome (GOLD analysis project Ga0193705, IMG submission 143045) | Soil microbial communities from a riparian zone of the East river system, Colorado, United States - U3m2 | ecosystem: Environmental > Terrestrial > Soil > Riparian zone | place: USA: East River... | reverse complement strand
CTGTTCTATCTTTGTTTGTGTTCACTTTAGCTGTCTGAACCATGATCTATTAAATATTTGTCAAGTCCTAGATGAATAACGTAACCCTGTTACGTAATGGATTATAATTACTCAAGGTCATTAATCAAATGGAGATGTATAGTGTTGATTTCAACTGTGGATATCCTGAATGCACTTGCAGACTATAATGCATTGGTTCTCTTCCGAACTATCGCTGCAACTAGAGATGGTAGCAATATTCTAATAAGCAAGATGAATCTTAGCCGAAAACAATACTATTCAAGAATGTCTAGATTAATGAATGCTGGCTTGGTAAAAAGGCAGAACGGAAAGTATATTCTAACTTCCCTAGGCAAAGTAATTCATGAGGCTGAAAAGTCGATTGAAACCGCTCTGGTACATGATTATTGGAAGCTCAAGACAATTGATTCGCTGGAAACTTGTGAGGATCTTCCAATGGAGGAACTGCATAAAATTATCGAATCTCTGATAAAAGACCAGAAGATAAAAGAAAGCGTTCTTGTGAATCGACATAATGCTAGGGAATTGACATTTTCGCTAATATAACTCAGACCAATAAATTCATGTTGGTATATTATCCCATCAATTCAGTGTTTTTAAAAGTGAACTGATGTCAAGGGTGCTTCAAAAAGAAGAGACACATAATAGTAGCTACAGTTGTTATAGTAGATAAGATTTCTTTATGATTTATGAATGCCCTAAGGGTCATATAAGTTTCACTCGAGATTCTCTAGAATACTGCGGTATGAAAGGGTGCGGGAAAGCGATAATCATTATTAGTCCATTGGATATTGATTGGTTTTACAAGATCAATCCACATGGGTTATGCATTGAACGCAAAGAATTACATAAGATAGCAGAGGATCCTAATATATCCAAAGATGCAAAAAATAAAGTAAAAGAGGTATTCAGAGAATTTTCGTGCTGATAACTAATAATCGATGTATCTCACAAAACAAATCTTCAATATGACATGCATTGACGACTATCCAAAAATTATATGAATCCATCGACATAGCATAATGTGATACTACTATAGTTTTGGTAACTTTATAATCCTATATTCTAATACCAGATGCGCACAACACTCCCAATTATAATCTTAATATCCCTACTCTTTGGTAGCTTTCATAATCTTTTCTAGATTTACTTAATAGCCAAGTTATCATCCCGCATGAGGTCTTTCATACACAAACAGTCCAAGAAATCGGTGGCCATTTCTTATTCGGTTTTCTTGTCGGCTGTCCCAACACGAATCTAAACATAGCATTATTGACTGGCCTAAGCCCTGACTATTGATGCAGGTCATTGTTTTAACATTGCTGGATTACAGATTCAAGAGCGTAAGGGATCGTGATAATGGCACCGAACCAGCAGAATTGTAAACATCTACATTGTACTCATCGTCTCACTCTAATATCATTTCTAATAACAGTGCTTGAATTGTTGATTGCATTATCTTTTTTTTAGTCTTGAACCCTCTTTACAAATGTATTATTATCGGGATGGTGTTTCAAATTCTCATCAGATTCGAGAGCAAAACTAGTATACAAAGTCATTCCTCCATCGACAAAGAACGTTGTCCCAGTAACATAACTAGCCTTACCTGAGGCCAAGAATCCAACAACATTTGCTACTTCTTCCGGGGTGCCAATCCATCCAATAGGAATTCGCTTGAGAGCGTTATCCAATCCAGTTTTATTTTCCTTGAGTTCACCATTCATATCACTTTCGATCGCCCCCGGCGCGACTAGATTGGCTCTGATATTATCCTTAGCCAATTCTAACGCCATAGTTTTTATCATCATTTAGATACCCGCCTTTGAAGTAGCATAAGGAACATAATGTGGTTTTGGAATGGTTAGATGTACAGAAGAAATGTTTATTATAGAGCCTCCTTCGGGATTCTGCTGTTTTTGCATCTGCTTGACAGCTTCCCTACTACACACCAACGGTCCAGTCAGATCAACACTTATTATTTTAAACCTTTAATGCAATGTTACGTCTGTAAAAGGTACATCGTCTTGAATTCCTGCGTTATTTACCAACACATCTATTCTACCAAACTTTTTGACAGTATCTTCAATTAATCTAGCACATTCGCTTTCTTTTGAAATATCAGCTTCTATCTCAATTGATTCGCAACCGAAAATCTTTAACTCTTCCGCTACACCTTGGGCTTCTTGCATGTTTCTAGAGTTTGTCACTATTGCAGAATATTCTTTTGATTTTGCAAACGAAAGAGCAATTGCTTTTCCAGGTCCCTTACTAGATCCGGTAATAATTGCAATTCTTTTTTTAATTATCCCTCACTTGTTCCTGTGTGTTGTCACTAATATCACGTAGATTCCTATCCATTTATCCTTTCGTTAAGGACTCGCAGATCATTCAAACGCGGCCTCTGTCTAGACCTTAGGATACTAAGGGCAAGCCAAAATAACACATTTAAATTGCAAGTGTGATTTAATAGTATATATTTTATCTGCATTGCTTTATCTATTCTATCCTGATGCCCTTTAACTAGTTTTTTTGTTAGAAGCGGCAACAGGAGCATTTGTCTTCCAAGGATGAGATGGGGCAAAAATCCTAATTTTTTTAGATTTTCTTTAGGTCATGTCTCTGATAAAGTATGGCTCGTTTAGAGAATTCTCATGTAACAAGTGCTGGTCTTCTTTTAATTCTACTAAATATGATGTATTATCACTCTACATAATTTACTTACAAAAACATCATAGAATTTTTTAAAAAGCCTAAATGGATTCAGTCAAATTATGACTTTAGAGAATATGATGGTAATTTATTCATGAATATAAAATTCGAGCGAGTACTGTGGCATAATGAATTAAAGGGTCATCTAAATAAAAATGCAGTTCAAACATACACAATAACAAATTATAGAGTCTTGTTGAACGAATCTGCAATTTTACTCAGAGATATTGATGATATTGTTATTATGGATAGGCGCAGGGTACCAGTACAGGGACATACCGGCGATTCTACATCCATAGGGGTGTATAACAGCTCGTTTCAATTTGGAAATATTAATTCTACGATTAAAACAATTGGCGATATCTGTTTCATCTCTGCAAGAAGATCCTGTATTACATTCCCGCAAGTTCTTGATCCACATCGCGTAGTAAGGCTGGCAAATGCTGCTAGGAAGAGATCTCTCTCTGTAGAAAAGTTAGCAACACACAAATTTTCAATTAGGTCGCAAAGAAAGAAGGAAAGCATTATTAGATCTTCCAATAGTTTTTTCTGTCTTCGATGCAGCAGCACTAATCCAAGCGGTTCTAGATATTGTAATAAATGCGGTTACAGAATTAGTATGGGCGATTCTGATAAATCTATCATATCGACCCCAGCTGTTGCATCTCTAGCCAAATCTATAGACAATATGAATTTAGGAGTTAAATTCTTAAATTATGAATCATTATCTACTGGGTTAAAGATACAATATCCGTCCAATTGGGTAATAGTCAACCCTGAATTGAAGGGACATTTTACCGTGGCATTTAAATCGCAACCACAAAGTATCTGCGACTACGCACAAATTGTCGCTATAGATGTCAGGAATTTACCTTTACATCTCTCACTCAGACAATATATTGAGGTAAACGTTATCGATTTAAGAAAAAAGTATGCTAATTTCCGACTTATTGAGTCAGCTCCCACCACGCTTGCGACTAATCCAGCGCATAGATTAGTGTATAGTGAAGGTGGACAGAAATTGATGCATAATGTTACGATAAAAAACAATACAGTATATCAGATCGTATTTAGCACAAGGTCAGACGAATACCATAATTACCTTCCGATTGTTCAAAAGATGATTAATTCTTTTGGAATAACAAAATAACAAAAAAATATTAGGTCTATGCATTGTTATATCTTGATCATACTTCTTTTCGTATATTAAACTCGACATTAATAGTTAATTTTTTATAACTGATTTTCGAGTGATCATATTACTGATATTCTCATCAAGCCACAGACAGCCTTCCGCAAAACCCCATAACTCCTCCAAACACTATATGTAATGCCAATGAGCCAAAGATGATAGTATTTGAGAGCAGGAGCAGCTGTCTTGCCATAAAATATTCTGGACTTGAAGGATTCAATGTATCCGCCATAGTTCGCAATGCAGGCTGCATAACACCATAATTTAATGGTAAGAACAAGACTGCCCAAACGATAACTCCTGCGAGTATTCCTGTTCCCAAACCTTTGACTACAGAATTTGGGTACAATTTTCTTACATGCGTAGTAATATATCCATAAATGATACCAATTATCGCAGCAGTTATCATATACAGGACAAAGCCACCATATACAGCGTAAGACGATCCAATTCCCAAAGCCAACCCAATCATTTTATAAAATGCACCTGGAGGAAGACCTAACTGTGAGTCAACTGCCAAGAATAGTCCTAAGATAGCACATGCGGCAGTTAGACCTGCAATTATTCCCGGAGGCCTCTTAATATGCAAAGTTCGACTTTTTGTTTGCATATCTCTTATTTACTCAATGTAATATTTAGGCTTTTGTTTGTTATTATTCATAATTGTAGACGTTATAGAGCAAATCAGAATAGATAATATAATAAATGGTTTAATTTATCGATTAATTTAATGTATAGATTATGATGTTCGGAAATTCCCTTGACAAACTGATTCATAGTTCTTAATGCTGTGCTTTCTCCTCGATACTGTATCTTAAAAACGTAATCTTAAATTCGCCTACTGTATAATTTGCAAATATGTCATACCCTCATATTATAATATATAAGTAGATGTGTATGTGGGATCATCTCATATCTACTTTCGAAGAAAAATTACCCTCACACATATTGTACATCTGCCTATTAATAATTTAAATTGATGGTAAAAAATAATCCACTTGGTAATATTCTTCTACCAGCATCTGCCTAGATGCTCTGTCAAAAAAGCTAGCAAAAAATCGCTAACATCATGTGTCTGAGGAAATCCGACATAGACGGATCTAGTAAATGAGAACATAACTCCTAAGTTTCGTCTAGCCCTACTTCTAAGAAAATTTCTCCTTCCATTCCTAACAGAATGTCTTAGTGTATCTCTAATTTTATCCCAACCAAAATATGTCGAATTATACAACTTTAAGTACGAAATAATGTTTTATCCTTAGTAGTCCATTGCAGAAGTTTGATCTGATCGTTATAGGAAGCGGTTCTGGATTGAGTGTGGCCAATGCAGCAGCTCAACATGAACTTCGGGTTGCAATTATAGAAAAAGACAGAATGGGTGGAACCTGTCTTAACAGAGGTTGTATACCATCTAAACTGCTCATACATAGTGCAGATGTAGTTGAAATAATTCAACGCGCTCATCTTTTTGGAATAATGGTTGATAAATATTATATTGATTATCAAAGAATAGTTGAAAGTGTTAATAGTACAATAGATTCTGATTCAGAGAACATTAGTAATGCATTTCATCACCTAGAAAATCCTAGACTTTTTCTCAAGAAATGCAAATTCGTTGGAGAAAAAACTATCACCTTTATAGATGAGCATGATGAAAATAATAATAATAGTGAAACTATAACAGCCGAAAAGATATTGATTGCCTCAGGTACAAGACCTAGGATTCCAAGAATAGATGGTCTAGATGGTACTGGTTACATTACTAGTGATGAAGCCTTGCGCCTTAAAAAACAACCTAGGACACTTACGATAATTGGAGGAGGATATATAGCCTGTGAATTAGCACACTTCTTTGGTACTCTTGGAACGCGAATCAATATTATACAACGCCGAGATCTCCTAATTCCTAACGAAGACGAAGAGGTCTCTAGGAAATTTACCGAAATATTTTCCAAAAAATATACTGTACATGTAGGCTATGAGACAGAATCTGTATCAAAGAATAAAGATGAATTTCATGTAACGGCTAAGAAAAGCGTATCTGGGGAATCAATAGAAGTTGTATCAGACCAACTATTAATAGCTTCAGGAAGGGTTCCAAACTCAGACACTCTTGACTTGGAAAAAACCGGTGTAAGAGTTAACTTGAACGGATTTATAATAACAGACAATTATCTTGAAACTAATGTCAAGGGAATCTTCGCTCTGGGAGATGCAATTGGACGCTACTTGTTCAAACATAGTGCAAATCATGAAGCTCAATATGCCTATAATAATATATTACATCCAGATCAAAAGATTCCTGTCAACTACGCTGCTATGCCTCATGCAATTTTCAGCTCACCGCAGGTTGCCGGTGCCGGAATTACAGAACAGGAAGTGAAAAAATATGCGAGTATTGACTATCAGAAGTCTGTTTATCCGTATCTAAACACAGCAATGGGTCGAGCAATAGATGACAGAGATGGGTTTGTAAAGCTCCTAGTTAATAAGAAAGATCGCAAAATACTTGGATGCCATATCATTGGGAATAATGCATCAAATCTTATCCACGAAGTTTTAGTAGCTATGAGATGCGGTGAGGGTACAATCGATGCTATTATCAACACTGTTCATATACATCCAGCTCTTTCGGAAGTAGTCTCAAGAGCAGCTTCAGAGTTTGGCCGATAGACAAACCTTTACCTCTAATGTTTGTCCGATTTTCGCGTGGTTGGTTAACTTCTAGGTATGTCAAGTAAATCACGATGGAATCTCTTGTGTTCCGTATGAAGTTTCGAAAATCACGAGGTTGAAGTTGAGTTACATAAAACACATCTCATTATTGACTGCAGGTATGACATATGACATAAAGATCTTTTTATCAATACTACAATACAAAAATTTACTTTTAATGTTTTTGGTAACGGATAATTATTATTTTAAATGAGCGTAAGAACAAAAATAGCTGTAATCTTCAATGGGGCTAAAAAAATGCCTGGTATGCATTCAAGAGATTTCGTCATCTTTACTAGATAAATATCGTCATAAACACCAACAAATACTTGATAGCTGAACAGCAGAACGTAAGTAAGTTTTCGGAGGCTATGGACCAGTTTCACACAAAAATCTCTTGGTAAAGAAAGCAGCTAGCAATGGTACAGATATTGATAAAAGTGACAAGAACACAACTAAAGCAAATCTAGAAGATTTAAATTTTTATTCTTGGATCTGGCGATACCTCAATTAATTTAGCATAGTCAGATTGACTATCGATTTAATTCTTTTGTTACATTTTTCATAGTATTAACAATATACTCTTTGGATTTATTGGCTATATTCTTCAACGTTGGAGTTGAATCAACTATTTTATTTGCCCCTTTAAAAACTCCTGAAACAAACACTTTCCAGCCTAGACCTATTATAGCCAAGATTATAATTCCAATTATTATCCATATCAATAAGCCCACAATTATATGAGGCTAACCATCAGCTTCTTTATAATCCATTATTGCCTATCTGCTCTTCTCTTATCGTCTCTATCGAAGGTGTTCATCTAGGTTGTATTACCTGGTGTGCAAATTGTAACGTATTCCAGCCTACGAGAGTTCTCATCTTCACAAAATGAATTCAATGAAGATCGCCAATCCACGACCTTCAAAAAGATGTTGGATATTTTAAGAAGATTCACATGCATCTGCTTTGGGACGATAACCATGATCAACTATTATATCTAGACGTCGAAATAATATCCAGACCCCTGCAAATTAATTAGCATGCAAGAACGGATGAAAAATAGCAGACAACTTATGTACTTATCCAATATATTCAATTAATTAAATATTCCAGACATTTTAGACATTTTAGGAGTAATCGTTATATGAGCATCTTCTTTTTACAGGAAACTGACCGTTGTGAGTGAGGCTCATCTACTCCTTGTCCATATGTTGTGTCATTCAATGCCTGGCCACTTTTCGGTGGGTTCTTACTTCCTGTACTCCCAAATTAGTACTCAAATATAGAATATTAATACTGTCAGTCAGAATTGCCTTTGTTATATGATAGAGAGGTATGAGGAAATTTTGCAGGAGAAGCAAATAGAATATTCAATCATATTATTTAAAGGAATGTTTTCGTAACTATCAATCATGAAAGTACTAGCTTGTCGAGAAGTTGGATTTGATTGTGGGTACATTATTAATGGCGAGACCGAAGAAGAGGTAATAAGAAATGCTACACAACATGCATGGGATTACCATGCAGTAAAGCCAGAAGAAATGACTTCCGAAATGAAAGTTAAAATTTGTGAGCACATTCAAAGTTCGTAATTTGTTAGTCCAGATGGGCTCCATGAAAACAGTAATAATATCAGTATTTAACAAATCACATAACACGGTTATTGGATTGCTGTCATCTATAACAAGCACGAGGCGATAGTCACCATGCTTTCATGTTAGAACTAAATCATCTATTGTTTGATTCAATGATACTAGTATAGAGGAGGCAGATCTTCTATTATTTAGTTCTTATTGACGTTTTACGCTAAACGTTCATAGGCTGGAGAAGACGCACACCTGTCTATGGTAAGAACGTTAAGTGCGCTAGATATTATTGCAATTGTAGTACTTGTAATAATAGCAGCAATTGTCATCTATTTACTAAGGCCCCTTATCATAGCAATTCTAATAATCGCTGCTGGGTATTTTATCTATAGATGGTATAAAAGAAGGCAAGTCAGCATGTAATTGTAGGACGAAGGATTTTTCTTGGTCATATATAAATGCCAATATCATCGATTCATCTCATTTCTATTGAGACTTCAGCGCGCTTAACTCTCGGTGAGTTCGTCTTGAGACCGCCAATGGAATCACTATCAGACATTAGAAAAATATCCCCCACCGCCTTGGCTTGGCATGTTTATTCATTAGAGCTTCATTCCGTGCAAGCATAAACTCATGCCTCATTATTATTGCCTACCTAACATTTTAATTTATTTTAATTTCAACTAGTTTGGAAAACCTATAGAACCACATTATTCCTAAAAAATTTAGAGGGAGATTTCTATTTCATATATTCTGATATGCTAAATATCATGTGGCCCCTCTTGATTCAGGTCGTTGTTCCATGTAATTTTGATGATACTTTACTATATAGGATTTTTTTTAACCACATCATGATAATTAGCACCGGCACAAAATATGTTTATTTCAAGAACTGATCATATGTCCATTAGCTTATAAGGACAAAGCAGAATAAATTTTGGGAAGAGAAACATCATACCTATAACTAGTATTCATGTGTCCACCATCGAACTCTTCGTAAATATGATGAATGTTTAACTTGTCAAGTTTTGAATGAACTATTCTTGCGCCGAACTGAAGATTGTATTCGTCTTTTATGCCACAGTCTATGTAAAGTAGTTTAAGCCTCCTCAAGTTTTTATGATATTTCTCAACCATTCGGACAGGATCCCAGGAAAGCCATCGATTCCAGACTTTTTGTGAAATTTCGCCTGTTTTTAAATCAAATGGTAGGTCTACGCCCATTTCTTTTGATGCAGGATTTGATGAGTAATGCGCTGCCATAGCTAATATGTTGAGGGGCGGTCCATCCTCTTTCTCGTGGTGGTTCTCCTTGTTCCAGAATTTTTCTAGCCATTTTTTCGGGCCACCAGCCTTTCTAAAAGCATCTAGCGCTTTGGGAAAATCGGGCAAGTAGCAATATTCAAAGGCAGAGTCTCCAGAATGGTCTGCCACGGCTTGAAATACTTTGGGATGCCTCATGCCCAAGATGAGTGAACCATATCCTCCAGAGGACTTTCCCCAAACACCCCGTGCACGAATATTATAGTTTTCGTCAATGTAAGGTACTACTTCTTTGATTATATAGTCTTCATACATTCCTGTTGCCGATGAATTAATGTATTGATTACCTCCAAACTTTGTAAAGCAGTCAAGCAAGACCAAAATCATTGGACCACTCTTCTCTTCTGAGATCAAGCGGTTCATCCGATCTTCAATATTTTCTCCAAGAGGATCTGCATTTAACAGCATCCGTCCCTGGCCGCCGAAGCCTGCTAGTCCAAAGGTTGCTATGTATCCATTAGAATAACTTTGCTTATAGTCGGGAGGTAGATATACTATAATGTCTCTGATATATGGATCCTTCAGCGGATTAGATTTAAGAACTAAACTTTCATGGCTATGTATTATTATAGTTCCTTTTGAAATACCCAAAGATATTAATGAAATTAAGTTTTGTCGATGATTAAAAAGATTATTGACGTGACTTATAATAAATATTTAGCACACAATCAGAGCATAAAACTACTCGGATTACTTTAGTCCTCGTTTCTTTTCAGCCCTTCAGGAAGGAGTCCATAGAGCTAAACTCATAAACGCGGACTAATTTCCTGACAATAATTTTCCGTCTGCATCGTATATCTCTTGTGGTTCGTGGGCATTGTTCCTAGATTTCCTGGATGATATGGATAAAATATCGATCAAAGAATTTTGGTACCATGTAGGAGTGACGATCTAGAAAGACCCGCGAAATACCTAACTCCGAAGGTTGATCAATCCCCCCGTTGAATTTTTAAAAGCTATGAGCCATCATAAATATTGATGATTCTAGAAATTCCTATCCCGACCTTTTTCGCTTGACAAGAATGCGAGATTGTTTAATATCACACGGATACTTCTAAGGGGAGAAAAACAATTACAGAGTATAGGACTCCTAAAAAGAGTCAGGACGATTTAGTTTTCGGAGTCTAACCTCAAAAAACCCTAATTATCTCTACGTTGAATTCGCTTGTGCTTTCGATAAAACTCTAGACAGAGGTGGCATGGGTGCAAGAGAGGATTGTGGCTTAACAAATGTAACAATAGTATTCCAGGATGAAGCGTCATTCTCTGAAATTAACCAGGCTAATGATGCTATTGATGTATCTCAAAGATATATTGCAAAGTCAGATCCGTATTTGATAGTTGTAAGTACTCCAAACAAACCAGGTGAGGTGTTGCTTATGATAGCAGAACAACCAGAAGACAAGTGCATCTAGCGCAGGATGTACTTACCTTATACTGTTGGGGAAGGTAAGATATTCAGTGAGAAAGACATAGAAATAGCAAAGAAGTCTATATCCTTTGAAAGAGAATATAATCTAAAGTTTCTTGGATTGGTTGGGAACATATTTCTGCCGGAGAAAATTGATGTTGCCATTGCTTTAGGAAGAGATCTTGACATTTACAAGAGGATAGCTGACAAGCACGACATGATTCTAAACGCAGTTCTAGATTGGAGTCGATGCCGGCTTTGGCTCCTCAAAATTTGCAATTGTGCTGGTTTGTGTAGTAGACGATAAGATATTCATTCTAGAAACTATAGAGATGGACAGGCAGGAATTTAACTACTGTATTAACAGGATTTCCGAAGTTATGATGCAATATCACCTGACACAGGATAGTACTAGAATACTCATTGATGCTTCAGCGCCATCTGTAGTCATGGCAGTCAAGAAAAGTCTGAATGAAATTATATAGTGCTCGACTTAGAGAGACATACTAATCTTGTGTTAGCATTACGTACGGCTAAGGCTACAGACTTAATACTGGACAAGGAATCAACTGAAAGTGACGGTGTGTTGGATGCGACGTGTTTGGCATGTAAAAGAATTAGCATCAGTCGTTAAAACTGGGACAGAGAACATACCTTCAATCTTATAATAGTTCGATTCAAACTATTATCTCCGTAAACGACTACCGCCATTCTTACTTCCTTTCAATCCTATCATAGTACGATTCAAACTAATCAGACTGGTAGCGGCTCATGTGTAGCAGTAAACTTTCAATCCTATCATAGTACGATTCAAACATACTCAAAATGCCTCATATACTAGGATATGTATTTTCTTTCAATCCTATCATAGTACGATTCAAACTTTCAGGTACATGAATTGGTTTATGATATCTCCATTCTTTCAATCCTATCATAGTACGATTCAAACCCCAATCAAATCGCCTCAAATCATGATTAAATACTGAATAATTCATAAGAACTATTGGGTCAACCTGCAGTAGTGTAATTCCTTTATAAATGCTGACTCCTATAGTTTGTAACACTACATTGATATGACGAATAAATAAAGACAAACAGAATTAAAATAAACCAGTTTCTAATTGAGGATCATGTTGAATTTAAAGTCATTAAAAAGTTTTACGCCTTCTTTTGAATACCATCACAAACTTCAAGGATTTATTTACTCCTTATTAAAAAATACGTCATTTGAGAAGTTACATGATCAAAAAGGCTACAAGTTCTATTCATTTTCAAATATCTTCATTGGAAGAAATGCAGAGAATAATCTATTTAATTTCATAATATCATCCCTCTCCTCAAGATTTATTGAAGAAATTTCATATCAGTTACAAAAACTCGGTGACAACATCGAAGCTAGCTGATGGGGCAGTGACAACTTCAAAAATTGCCAATCATACGATAACACCTAACAAAATATCAGGTATTTCTAAACTTGTCTTCGCCCAATGCACCATCCCGCATCGAACGTGACTCAAATGGGGGTATCTGCTCTGTTCCTCAAGCTGAAATATCAGACATGGTATTTGTAGGAGCCTCAAACTCACATCAAGGTTCAGGAGGTCTTATTTTACATGCAGGGTTTGTAGAGAGCGCAGGGCAGGTTCGACTTATAGCCAGAATATTCGATGTTACCAATCTTCAGGTCGAGCTAACGTGGCCAATAATACTTTTTCACCCGTAGTTCTCACATGTGACACTATAGAATGTCATGAACAAACGACCGTCTTAAAATTCTCTTAGTTTAACTGGACGAGTCAATAAATGTCTTGGACTAACTCAGTTAGAAAGATGTACCTTTATGTAGCGGTATATTACGTAAAACATGCTGTCTAACGACAGTCCAATAGCTGTCCAATGCATTTGTCCTAGACTTTTCTTTCCGTCCAACTAGTATTCCAGCTAGTCTGTAAGCTGTGTAAACAATGCAGAATTCTAATGTAAACCTAGTCTACTTTAAAAACGGATGAATCCATCATTATTTGTGGTGGTAGAAGAGCAGTAGAAGGGCTAGAACTTGTGCGATTATATATATGAAAACCCAAATTATAACGATGTATAAGCGTAGCTCCGGGTTAAATTTCCCAACTGTTGAGGGGATTTAAAGACATCCTTGACTTCAGAGGGTCTCATTGAAGCACTGAACAGCCGTATCTTGCTGTTTGATGGTGCAATGGGAACAGAGATACAACGTCTGGACCCACAGCGCGAAGACTTCCCTGATAAAAAGGACGGCTTTAATGATGGATTAAATCTTACTAGGCCTGATTGGATCAGACAAATACATAGAAGTTATCTAAAAGCGGGTGCTGACTGTATTGAAACAAACACATTTGGAAGCAATAAATTTAAACTCGAAGAATACAATTTTGGCAGTAAAACCGTTGCGTTTAATAAAAGAGCCGCTGAGCTCGCAAGAGAAGTATGCAATGAATTTAATGATAAACAGAGATTCGTAATCGGTTCGATGGGCCCAACAGGCTTTCTGCCAAGTTCTAATGATCCTGACCTAGGCCGTCAAACGCCTGATGCAATAAGAGAAGCATTTGTCCCGCAGGCAGAGGGCTTGATCTTGGGCGGAGTTGATGCGTTATTGATTGAAACAAGCCAAGACATCCTTGAGGTTAAGCTGGCTATTGAAGCTTGTCATGAATCGATTCGCAATTGCAGCAAAAAGGTGCCTATTCTTGCTAATGTTACACTAGATCCTTACGGAAAGATGCTTCTAGGGACGAATATTCATGCAGCATACACTACTGTAAGCGATATGGGAATAGCGGTTTTTGGATTGAATTGCTCTACAGGCCCCATAGAAATGACTCCTAGTGTCAGTTGGTTAAATGAACAAGAGGATTTGCCCATATTAGTCGTACCCAACGCAGGTATGCCTCTAAATGTTGGTGGGAAGGCAGTTTATAGAATGACAGCCATAGAAATGGTAGAAAAGATGCAGGTATTTGTCCAGAATTATAAACAGGTGCGTATTATAGGAGGATGCTGTGGAACTAATCCTAACCACATCCTTGAACTTCGCAAAATGATAGACAGGCTGAAATAATAAGCGTAAGGTTTTAGATACGATTGCAGCCAAAAGATTTTGATATATATAAGAGATGACAAAAATCCCAAGGGTCAGTTCGGCACTAAAGGCAGTAGATCTCAGACAAGAGCCACCTCCCCTGATAATCGGCGAACGCCTCAATACCCAAGGATCTAAAAAAGCAAAAGAAATGGTATTGAATAATGATTATGATGGGCTCATAAACCTGGCAAGAGCTCAGGTAGAAGATGGGGCACACTGCTTAGATGTATGTGTAGCGACTACTGAACGTGCTGACGAACTTGAGTTTATGAAAACCCTTGTCAAGCGGCTAAGTCTAGAAGTTGAAGCTCCGCTTGTTATTGATTCAACTGATCCTAAGGTAATAGAAGTTGCACTCAAACAAATCCCTGGCAAACCAGTAATTAATTCTATCAACCTTGAAGGGGACGGAAGCAGATTTCATTCGCTAGCACCTTTGATGAGAAAGTATGGTGTTCCTGCTATCACGATGTGTATAGGACCCAAGGGGATGGCCAAAACTGCTGTAGAAAAGTTGGATACTGCACGTCTCCTTTATGAAACCGGTCTTAGATATGGCTTACAGCCATGGCAGTTCATCTTTGATGTTCTCACGTTCACTTTGGCTACTGGAGAAAATGAGTTTTCAGACTCGGCCAAGGCTACGCTTGAGGGCATTCGTCTGGTCAAACAGAGGCTGCCTAACTGCTACACCACCTTAGGTTTAAGCAATGTCAGCTTTGGACTACCCCCAAATGCTAGGAAAATAGTCAATTCTATCTTTCTTCATCATGCGCTAAAGGCAGGCCTTGATACGGTTATTATCAATGCCAGAGAGATCATCCCGTATACAGACATCGATTCAAATCAGCGAAAGCTTGCAGAAGACCTAATTTTTAACAATCATCCAAATGCTCTCGCCGAACTAATCTCCTATTTCGAAGGGGTAAAAACAGCTTCTATTTCAGGTAGTGGGTCTTCCAAAAGAATAGAAGTCGACCCGAGCTGGGATGCTGATAGGCGTTGTTACTTTAGAATCATCAATAGACTCAAAGACGGGATTGAAAACGACGTCGTTGCTGCTATTGCGAATAGAGTTCCAGATACAGGTAAACAATCAGAAAAAGTAGATGCTAGTAACAATAGTAGTAACAGCAAGCTAATAATACTTAACGCCCCAAAAGAGAAAATACATGACGCTGCAGTAAAAACGTTAAATGAAGTCCTGCTTCCTGCTATGAAAGAAGTAGGCGACAAGTTTGGTGCAGGTGAACTAATACTTCCCTTCGTACTCAAATCAGCGGAATGTATGAAAGCTGCAGTATCTGAGCTGGAAAAATACCTAATCAAACAGGAAGGTGTAAGTAAAGGTAAATTAGTCCTCTGCACAGTCTATGGAGATGTTCATGATATTGGCAAGAATCTGGTAAAGACTATTTTTGTTAATAATGGGTACACGGTATATGACCTTGGTAAGCAAGTTCCACTACAAAATATCATTGAAAAAATTAAGGAAGTTAACGCTGACGCGGTAGGTCTTTCTGCTCTACTTGTATCAACTTCAAAGCAGATGCAATATTTTGTGGAACATTCAAGACAAAATGCTATGAAAATTCCAGTCTTATGCGGAGGCGCTGCAATCAATAGCAATTATATCAATAGAATTGCAAAGGAAGGTGGTATCTATAGCCCGGGAGTATTTTATTGTAAGACTGCCTTTGAAGGCTTAAGCATGATGAATAGTCTGATGTCAAAAAACAAGCAAGAATACATGTCAGACTGGTATCAGAAATTAAGCAATTGGCAAGAAAAACAAACTTCTAGTCCCAGTTCGGTAGTATTGCCACATAGTGGAATAAAGCCAGTTACTCCGCCTATTCCTCCACATATTAACATGCGAATAAGACCCGGGCCCAAGGAAATTGACCTGAACGATGTATGGAGATTTATTAATAAAAAATCCCTCTTTGTACTCTCATGGGGAATTCGCGGCAAAGCAGCGGATCATCTGAGTGAAGAGTCTGAAATATTATTTACGGAATGGAAGCAGAGAGTCATCGATGACGTCCTGTTTGAACCCAGAGTAGTGTATGGTTATTTCCTTTGCCACAATAGACAGGACAAATTATTTGTAGAACTGCCAGATAAGGAAAGAGGAACCGCGGAAGTGGCTTTTCAATTTCCAAGGTCATCTAAAGAGAAGCACTTGTGTTTAACAGACTACTTCGGAGAAAATGACATTGTAGCGTTTCAAGCAGTTACAGTAGGTGAAAGAGTGACTGAAATAATAGATGAGTGGAACAAACAAAACAGGTACACCGATGCATATTATTTGCACGGTTTGGCAGTGGAAACTGCAGAAGCACTTGCAGAATGGGTCAATTCGAGAATAAAAACTGAACTTAATCTTGTTAACAAAGGTTGTCTGCGATACAGTTGGGGCTATCCTAGCTGTCCGGATATATCTCAACATCATTTAGTTTGGAAAATATTAGACCCAACAAAATCAGGGATGAGATTAACGGAGGCAGGTCAGATCATACCTGACCAATCGACCGCAGCTATTATAGTACACCATCCTGAAGCTGAGTATTTTGTATTATAGCACCCATAATTAGTAGAATTACAATGAAGGTAAGTACTTAGATCGGTGCGATTCAGACTAGTTGGGAGAATGTATTTTAGATAATTATTTATAAGTGCCAAATAAATGTGTCCTAACTTTGCAAGATAAAAGCCGCCATTTAAGTTACTTTGATTCTTAGTTTTCGTATTTAAGCTAATGAATATGGTAACACGAAGCGCTGTTAGCATTAAAAGTTATCAAAATTTTTGTTTTTGTAATATTATGTTGTCATGATAATATTCGATCAAAAATGCATGACGTTTAGAATCATTGAAATATCTTCTTAAAGTAGTCTCCTATGCCTATGAGGCTAATTTTCATTTCACTTTTTACAAGATATCAAGCTACCTTATGAATTGCCTACTCTGTAAGCTTCGATCTAGAACTAATAATTTAAGAGCATACTGAACATTTTCCTTCTTGGAACCGACTTCCACAAGTATCAAGGTTGCCACATTCATATAATTTACCGCATCTTATACACTGGTGACTACATTGACTATGTGTGATTCCTATAATTGTGTTCAATATGTTTATATCTATAACAGAATGTCTTTTAAGACGTTTAGAGGATTTGTTAATAATTAGATAGTAATACATTATACCTAACAAACGCCTTTATGGACACTGGTATTTTTGATAATGCTCGCGAGTAATAGATGCTACGGATAACATCCTATTTGTATTATAAAATTGGATCTTTGGTAAAATCGGACTATATCATGGAATGACCATTCCTAAGTTACATGTCGGACATATGGCATTTCAAAAGCCTCTGGTCGCCCAAATCCAGCAGTGGTTCCATGTCATAGTGCAGTCAGGGATACGCTTTTAGAACTGCAATGAAAATTAAACTGCTAAGAATGGAGGTTGGTGCACAGAATATCTTCAAAAAAAGTTAAAAAATGAGTAGGACGCTAGCGTGACTTTGACTGTTTTACAAGATCTCGCAGATGAGCCAATGACCTGACCTGCCCTCCATTAACCTTTTTGTAAAGTGACCAATATATCTCTCGATTTATGTCGTTCCTATCCTTTTGTACCTTTAGATGATATCTCATTGACCTTACCTTAGCTACGTACAATTCTTTCTTTCCAGTTCTCGCTGTCTTTTTCCCTTTCTTGGAACCTACTCCTGTTCCATGCTTTCGTCTAATGACTCGTTTAGCTTCAGCACGTCCCCTAGATGTACCTTTAATCTTAGTTGTCCAAATAGATCCATTCTTTATCAAAGAACGTATATTTTCCCTGGTAATAGAATCAGCAACATCATCCAGTTTGTCGGGCTCAAATCTTATTCTATTGGCGCCCACGCCTAAAATTCTTCCAATTAATTCTCTTTTTTTCCGTATATTTACCACCATTAAGCTTTTTCCTCCGTTAATTCATTCTCGCGTTCTTCCTTCTTTTCCTCATCTTCTTTCTTCGGATGAGCTAACTTGCCAGCATTTAGCACCTTAATACCGAGACTTGTAGCCTTGGCGACAATTTGCTCTCTTTTTCTTCTTCCTACCGTATGCCCCATTCGGGCAGCATCTTTCTTTGGATCTAATTTCATAAGATCGTTGATATTGAAAATTAAATTATCTGTATATCCTGATGGATGCAGACCTCTAGATACTCTAGGACCGCGATACCCAATCTTTACAATTTGTGGTACACCAGATACTTGCCTTCTCATTTTATTGTCTTTTCCTTTAGGTCTTCTCCAGCTCTCTGCTAAACGGTCGTATCTCCAGCTCTCCTGTCTCACAAATTTTGGTCTTTTGTCAGAGATTTTCTTTCGTGCAAGGAGTAACTCTTTATTGATTACCATAATTGTATTGAATAAAGAGCAAATACGTTTTAAATAAATATGTTTCCTACAAATTGTTATGATACTCGCATGAAATGACATGAGTTAGCCATTAGGAAGCCGATGTTCCAATAATCATTCTCCAATAAAAAAATATAATCCTTTGAAAAATGACCAATCCTTCCAAAATTTATAGTCATATTATTATTATATGATAGACTACAATTAAAAATCCTGATTTCGCATCTTGTAATAGCAGAAAGGTTAATAATTTCCAACACCAAATCAAGAGATAATGAAAAAATATGAATTACCTTCCTTGCCTTATGCATACGATGCACTAGAACCTCATATCTCAAAGGAAATCATGACGTTGCATCACGATAAACATCATCTGGCATACGTAAATGGTGCAAATACCGCACTTGAAAAATTAGAAAATGGTAGAAAAAGTAGCTTTCAAGGTGTAGATGTTAAAGCTATTGAAAGAGACCTGTCCTTTCACTATGCTGGACACGCGTTACATTCTATGTTTTGGCCTAACATGAAAGCTGGTGGGGGCGGAGGAAAACCAGGTAGTGCATTAGGTGATATGGTAAACAAGGACTTTGGAAGTTATGATGCATTCAAGATTCAATTTACAGAAGCTGCCAAAACTGTAGAAGGAATAGGCTGGTCTATCCTTGCTTACGATCCGCTATCCGATCAGTTGTTGACCTTTGGTGCAGAGAAACACAATTTGCTAATAGGTCCTGGTACTGTGCCTTTACTAGTCTGCGATGTATGGGAACATGCCTACTACCTACAATACAAAAATGATAAAGCAAGTTACGTCAATGCATGGTGGAATGTTGTGAATTGGGATGACGCTTCAAAACGGTTGGACAAAATAAAGCGATAAAAAACTGGTTTTTCCTCTACATTTTTTATTGTTAGAGTCCAATTATTAGACATTTTAAAGCCATCGTGTTAACTTAGGCGGTGATTGTGCTAGTTGGTATTGGTGGTAAGCCTTTAAATCCTTGATGTTTTAAAGCATAAGTGCACATTTTCTTGTCTTGCTTCCATACAATCATAAATAATAACATCCCTTCAGCTATCTCCATATATTATAACAACCTAGATCTCCTATGTTTTTTTGGAGAGAAGGCCTGAAATGGTATCAATAAGAACTCCACCCCAATGGGGGATCGAGCCTGTTCCTTCAAAACTCAGAATACTGAAAGGAAGGGAATATTTTATACTATGGTCAAGTCTTGGAGTAGGACTACTAGTTTTCTCTGCCGGGTCATTTCTTGCTTCTGCCAGTTTTGTTGATGCTATTCTTGCAATAATAATTGGATCTATTATAGGCTCCTTCCTCCTTGCCTGCGCAGGAAAGATTGGAAGCGATCATGCAATACCATCCTTGGTAAGCATGAGGCCGGCCTTTGGTATTCAGGGGTCATATATTCCAGCTGCACTAAATGTAATGCAACTCATTGGATGGACAATATTTGAAATCATGATAATGTCAAGAGCTGCAGAAATGTTGACGGGCGGCATCGTTCCATATCATTTTTGGACATTGATTATAGGCTCTTTTGTGGCTCTCCTTGGCATTGCTGGACCACTTGCCGTAATAAAAAAGTGGATCGCAAAGTTTTCTATATGGATAGTATATGTTTCCACAGCCATAATTATAATTCATCTTGTAATGTCTGGAAACCTTTCAAAATTGGTTTTATCCCATGGCAATGGGATGTCCTTCTTCTTGGCGCTTGATATTGTTATAGCTATGCCGATATCATGGATGCCTCTTGCATCTGATTACAACAGATTTGCAAAGGACAGCAAGAGTGCTTTTAATGGTACCTTCGTAGGTTTTGCAGTAACCAATATATTGTTTTATTTTGCAGGAGTGCTTCTTGGCAATTCTGATCTCATTGCAATAATTACCGCAATACAATCAATATTCTTCGGATTTCTTCTGCTCGTACTTCTTACAGACGAGGCAGATAACGCATTTGCTGATGTCTATTCTGCTGCTGTATCTGCTCAAAATATTGTTCATAATATTGATCAACGCTATTTGATAATTGCATTTACGGTCGTTAGCACTATTCTTGCAACCTTAGTCCCTGTCTCAGAGTACGAAACCTTCATTCTTTTGATCGGTGCAGTATTCGTACCATTATTTGGAGTACTTCTTTCAGACTATTACATTGTGAAGCATCGCAAGTATTCGGAGAATATGATGTACGGCAAAGGTGTTTTAAGATTTGGGTTCCCTGCTATCATTTCATGGCTATTTGGTGTATTACTGTACTACCTTTTATCTTCACTATCTCCCATTTACATCCCTCAGTGGCCAGCTATTGGTGCAACTATTCCAAGCTTTGTCGGATCCTCATTGCTTTATCTTGGAATAATGTATAAAAATAAGATTGCATTTTTGAAAAAAATCAAGAGTACCTAACAAATGTGCTCTTTCGTTAATCTTTGTTATTCCCATTCCTTTTTCTGCTCATAGGTGTTGTGAAGATCTATGAAAGCTCGATGTATGAGTTAACCCCTGTGGAAATAAGAACAGTCAGCTTATCTTCAATAGCTGACCATATCCTATAAAGTAGATCCCATGTTACAATAGAATTCAGATGCAAGCTGCTTTCCTGACCATATAGGTTTGAAGCGATTAAATTATTAATTAAAAAAGCGAGAATGAAATTAACTCTCTATTCTTTTGCTTCGATGAAAATATTGTTTGGCTGGCCGTTATTACATACAAAGCACTTAATGTCAACATGCTCGTTGCATGCATTATACACCAAAGTTTAGAGTATATCTATAGAGAAGGAACTCTCAATTCATGTTTACATTGAACTAAAGATATTCGAAACCCATTTAGAATTTGGGAATTTCCTTTTATAGTGTACTATATCACTATAGTCTGTTGCCAGTCGAGAAAAGATACCTCAAGCTAATCTTGCTGATAGCTCTAGCCGCAGGTATTTTCGGAATTTCCTTGTCTATCTTGTTTGCTTCTTTTGCATTTCTTTTATTTTCTTTACCAAATTTGAGTTTGGCAGCATTTTTTAGTTACAAATATTTGACATACAACAAGACTTTAGGAACATCTACTGACAGGAGAAGGGGAAAAAAAATATAAATTCTCAGTTCTTGTCCTTTATCTCACCAGATCACTAATCTACGACTAGATCAATCATTACAACAAAGGGCTTTTTGGAAAAGTCTTTAAATTGCTTCCACGTTAATTTAAAACCTAGTAGTATTCGGCTCTCTCATAACACTCGTTTATTCATAAGTATAGGATAGTACTGATTAGGTATATAGAGTAAAAGGGAGCTACATATATCTGGATAGATAGGTAGCTATTTCTGCTATAGATCAGAAGAAGGTTAGATAACCATTGAACTCTTTAAAGAAAAAACAATCTACTTAAATCTTATAAATAGCAAATCCTTAGACCCTATTTAATTACAAACCTATCTAAGATACTGACTATAGTTTTATCTATCCCTTTTTTTGAATTATTTAACCGTGAATTATTTTGTATTTTCATAGCTTAACTAAAATAGCACAATAAGTCTCTTAACGCAGATAAATCAACAAAATGAAATAATCATAAGAATCATGAAGAACAAGACCTTAGTAATCGTAGCGATTGTAGCAACAACTGCATTGTTAATTGGTGCAGCAGTAATCAGCCAAGACGCCTTTGCTTGCAGAAAAAACAAAGGTGATAGTAGCAAACACCAGACAGGCTCTCAAGCTTGCATCAATCAAAATGCTAGATGCCAAAACCTCTTTGGCCAAATAATCGGTCAAGATCAAGCCGCAAATATCATAGGTTACCAGCCATAACCTGACAATTAGAAACAAAGAATGGGAATCTAGACGGAAACCCATCTAACTTTTTTTAAAGAAACTAGACACAAGCCTTTATCAAAATAAATATAGAAAAACCGATCGTTATAGTCAATGAATATCATTTTCTTATTATAGCAAAAAGCAACTGGTTCAACTGGTGTTATGTTACTTTATCGAACAGTTGAATGAATAGTCTTTCTTTATACTATTGATTATTAGGTACGATGAAATAGCGAGTGAGGAAATGCTAATTATAATAAACAACGGTTGAAAAGGAGATAATAATGCCATTGAAGCTGATATAGCACTGGTACCAGATATCCCTAGAGTTATGCCCACTAGTGTTGAAAAGAAGGTTCCTGCACATATTGGGCAAGCAGTGAAAAGGCCTGTAATGGCACCGCCACCGGCTCCGCCAAAATATGATCTGGTCCTACGTTTATGGCCTTTTTTGAACCCATACAAGGCAAATGTAATATTTAGACTTACGAGTGTTGATAGGACTACAGCAAGTGCTAAATTAATCGGAATGATAAAAATAATTAAATTGTCAGACAGGTATGCAGTAAACGTTGGAACGAAACCTGGTAAGTTGCAACAAGGAGTAATTATCCACGATGGAATAATTACATCATAGAGACGTGAAAACGAGACATCTGGTCTAAATATTATCATTTGAGAAATAAGGCTGAATAATAAGGCATAGCCAACTAAGATGACAAGAAATATTCGCAAGTATTTTTTTTCCAAGATAATATTTACGATTATTGACGAGTATGCTTCAATACTTCTCTTTTTAATAAGGTCGTTGATTGATTCAGTTCTCTTTTTTTCCGACACGAATATACGGTATATACCGAAGCCTAGTGCAGCAAACGATCCGACAAAAGATACAAGAACAGCCATGCCTAGATCTGTTTTCAGTTGAATAATTTTAGAGGAAGAAACGAAAGAGTCGTGGTGGATAAGATTGCTATACAATAAAAAAATTCCAATAATGGCACATATAGAAAAGAGTGAAATCCTGATACCACTATTTCTAATGGCAATACGCTCTTGTTCTTTTTGATGAAGATCGACTTTTTCCCGATCGACTTTAGACATCTTATTGTATAACACCTATTTTGTATTCTTGAATATATACAAGTTATTAATGTTCAGACTTGTTCTAACTCATCTAATCGGTCCCTCAATAGCTTGTGCCTCATTCCTGCAATCATCATAGATGAGATTTATTCTTTCGTCAGGATACTAGGTGCAATAATGAAATAAGGAACAAGTAGATCAACTAAATCTCGACTCTTCTCTCTTATAATTATGCAATACCGCTGAGCGATTACTGCGATCATTATATTGGCTGGTTTCACAATCAATGGAATATAACATTGATATAATGTCATTCATTTACAGCAACATACAGTCGTGCTGAAATCAACATTTTACATAGCTGTCGATATTTTTATGCCTTATTCATTTATTACTCTGATGTTATAATTTAAATGACTAGTAACTAATCCGTAGAATTACGAGCTTTTATTATTGTCATGGTGCACTCAACTCTTTCAAAGGATGCATTAATATAATCACTGCTAACCTAATTCCTGAATTTCCTTTTCTTGTTCAGGATTGTAAACTACTAATATCTATGAAATAAAACCTTCAACCTTCATAGTATCAAAATCTGTCCAGATGTTATTTCCTGTAAAGATGAAAACCTGAAAGTGAAGATGGGGTATATATGTAAAACCCGTGGTCCCTACATTGGCTATTTCTTGTCCTGCAGAAACTATTTGACCTACACTCACCTTTGAGCTCGCGAATGCCAGGTGATCGTATCTTGTATATTCCCCATTTGGGTGCATGATTGCAATAAAATTGGTATAGCCCCAATAGATAGGATCAGGACCACCAATGGTAGAATCATCCTTTACAAAGGTCACCGTTCCGTTAGCCGCAGCAACTACTGTCGTACCTTCTGGAACAATGAAATCTATTGCATGTCGTAATTTGCCCCTATGTGCAGGAGATGAGGTCCTGTCTATTCTTTTTAAAGAATCTTTTGGTACAGGAAGTCTATAGGTATTGGCAGCAATCATACGAAGCCTATTCCTTGATGGCTTTCAAGCTTTAAGAGGGTTATATACACTTGAGTCAGATTCATGGTGAATCCTATTAGGTCAGCTAAGGTCTTAGACCTTGAAAAAGAGAGATCATCCTATTTCATAGATATACAAGCAGTTTTATCTGAGTTCAAGGCTATAAGATTTACAAAGGCGAAAAAATTTAGCTCAATGCTGGTAGGATCGCTGCTCACATGGCATCATATTTACTTTTAGTATGTAATCATTATAGAACATTGTTTTATTGCAAAACCGGTCGAGATGAAGGATCTGGTAAAACAGGCGAACAAAATAATCGGTATGGTTACATTCAAAAACATAAGATCATCCATCGTTACATGGGGAAGAAGGAAAAAGTTATACTCATGCCATTCATATATCATAGGTGAGATGACATAAGTTAAGCAGATCCTCTGATGCCCTTAGATCTTGGCTGCCACTAGGTGCTGCAGCGGCCGCGATCTCATTTGTAATTACATTTGTATTACATGTTCCGCTGGCGCAGACTGTTGCCGCGTCTGCTCTTGCCGGGATCATGGTTTTTAGTGGTTTGCTATTTAGATCCTTTGGCAGGGATGCAAAAAAGTATCAAAACTCGGAATCCCCAGAATAGTAAGTTGTCCCTAGGACTATTTTTTAAATCCCAAAATATTCGACATTTGTGTTATCAAATCGTACTAGCAATTTTGTCATTGTATTTTCTTCCGATTATTTTTTTTACTGTGTCAATGCGCTTCACGGTGTCAATTTATTCAATGCTTGTAGTATATTTGTTATGCGAATTACGCTCCAGAACATGTCGCAAGGTCAAAAAGCTGAAATTTCCATGCGGTCTCACGATAAAGGCGCTGGTAAAAATAAGAAACTGAGAGTAGAGATTAGTTGTTAGGTAAGATGATACTTCCTGGTGAAGACTTAGTTATTAATGCCATTGAAAAAGGTTAGTAAAAGTACCCTAAATATCTAGCGAAAGAATGTTACAATATCAACTTTTTCGATCGTTTCAGACTTATGGTCTCAGGGTTATATTTCATGTTATAATTAATGATACAGGTAATGTACTTACTAACATCTCACAGTGCAAGTTCATGAAACTCAGTTCAATCACATTTAATGCGTACGCATATTGGTATCAATATTAAACGAACAAAACAGGAACTAGTTTCTTGATGTAATGTAATGTTGCGGTAATTAGATGATATCTTCGATAAACGCGTCTGTACTACAGCATCAGAATAATGATATTGTAAGTCACACTATGTTCACTAATAAGAATGATATTCTATTTTATGACCTCGTAACTCTTTAAGTGTTGAAAACAGTTTTTGACACTTCTCGCATTTCCATTGGTTAGCTCTCGCCTGTTCATAACTAGGATACGTGGCTTCTTTACTTTCGTATTTCTTTGTCCTGAAATTGTAGACGGAGGGATTAAAGTTAACTTTGTATTTTAGCTTAGTTACATCTATCACATACCTAGTAATCATGCGGTCCTATTAAAAATACTATGTCGGTTTTTCAAGTAAAATTATTTGATAAAAAAGATATGGTTCTTTTTTTACCTAGATGAACCAATCTGTCTATGGGCATCGCCGACATATGTTAGTACGATCCAGATATATCTCATGGCGGCGGAAGCAAAAAAAATTCATAAAGGCTAAGTTTACCAACTATTTAGCAATCGTGCAAAAGACTAAGTTAACGTGAGAGGGGCCTTTGTAATACTTTCTTATAGGAGAGAAATGCCGATCAAAGACCTATTCTATTGTTATGATAAACATCGTTGTTACCAATATATAGTAAAGGCTAGACATATTATTGGTAAGGTAATAACACAATTGCATGAGACAGTGCTGGAACGAATATTAAAGTCATTGATCGAAGAAAAGGCCATAGTTAGACTTTTAAAGACAATTGAAAAGAACAACTCTAATGACATGGCATATGCAGACCACCTAAAACAAAAACAGTTAAAGAAAACCCGAACCCCTTGTAGTTGTATCTCAGATCTGTCGCTCAATTAAAAAATTGTCAATAATACAGGGATAAAATATTCATAAATATCTTCACTGCTAACTATACGAGCTGTTCTTAAAGAAATAATTTCTTTTACGTCCTTAACCACAGTCGGTCAATGGCAAATCCTAATTTCACCTTGAGTATATTTTCAATCCAATGAGTAAGTTCTAATAATGTTACGCTCAAATCAATGGAGTCAACCATTAAGGCACTTTTAGGCATTCGATATATGGAGGAGAGAAAAATTCTAGTAAACTATAGACTACTGCCCAAAAATTACCCACCATATAAATAGCTCAAAACAGTTTTATCTATTTCCATTTCATGATAATCATTTGAAGAATATAAATTTCGTGATCCTAGGGGACAACAATATTGCAAATGAGCTAGGCAAGAAGGGTACCACGAGTGACATAGCAATCTATGACCGGAAGACATCACACTCTATATTTACATGGGCTTTGCCTCTTACATTTCCTGACAAAGTACAGACTCTGATGCAAGTAGTGAATCTCGCAGAATATGCTATACTTAATGTGACAAAAATAGATAGGCACCTGGGTGAACAGATTATTGCATTAGATTCTGTACAATTTAGAGATGGCTTCATTGTTCATTCGCATGACATAGATGAAGCAGATCTAAAATCGATAACTAGGAATACTTCAGTCTCAAATTTCAAATTCGTTGATGATGTTGCGCAACTAAAAAATGAAATAAGTATACTTGAACCAAAACCTAATGAAGGTCCCCTAATGATTCCTATTGATCATGCTTTCGACGTAAAGGGTGTAGGTACGGTCGTATTAGGTGTTATGAAACAGGGGTCAGTCAGAGTCCATGACCAGCTCAAAATCTTACCAGATGGAATGGATATTATTATAAAATCAATTCAAGTGCATGACGAGCCTGTAAATGAATCTAAAAGTCCTGCCAGGGTTGGGCTGGCTCTTAAAGGAATTGATGTTGAAAGGATTTCAAGAGGAGACGTTTTGTCCTTGCCGGGTTATTTGAAGCTGTCCGACGGAGTAATAACAGTAAAGTTTAAAAAGAATTCTTACTACAAAGCCGACCTAGCAGAAAATCAAAGTTACTTGATATCAATAGGATTACAAATAAAACCAATAAAAGTAAGGCTCATAAACGAGGATGAAATTGAAATAATTCCCGAGAATCCTTTTGTGTACTTCCCAGGACAGAAATTCGCAATTTTAAAACCTGACAGTAGTGGAACGAGAATAATTGGACGAGGAGGATTCATCGAATAACCATTATGCATCAGAACACATAGAGCTGAAGCTATCTAGGCTTATGAACACAAACTATGGAACCAACAAAGGTTGATATCTCCTAGATATAACTACCCCTTAGTAGTAATAATTTTTCATAGTCTATTAGAGAATAGCAATAAATTGATGATTTCCGTTATGAATATTAAGGTAGTAAAAGGAATGAAATGTTTTAATTGCTATTCTGAATTTCTTCCTACAATATCAAAACCTATCTGTAAAAAATGCTGTTTTTGTCATTATTGCAGAGACTTCACATGTTTTCATCATGATCTGGAATCGCCTACAAAGGTCTAAATGAAACGCAGCTAAAGTATTAGCAAGAAGGATTTAAGTGAACTCCAATAAACAAAAAAAATAAAGTAGTAAGGGGTAATTTTTCTTTCACCCCTTCATTAGGCGGTGATTTGGTACCCTGAAAGAAATTTACCCCCTTAGTAATAGAGAATTATTTGTAGAACAGAACCTAGACTTTATTCTGGGCCATTTCCAAAATCCTCTCTTCCCAAGAAGAATTATGACTAAGAGGCTTGGATACCAGAAGGAAGTGCTGGATAAACAATCGTTATTAAGATATTTCAGATCTTCAAACTATGAAGATTGCAGGGTCAACGCCTATCCTTCATTTACTAACTTTCATGGCATTAACAGAACTCCACCAAGTTTCATAATCATAGACCTTGATCTCAAAGATTTTGGTTATTCAAAGTACAAATTAGATGAGGCATTAAACAATGCATCAAAGAGAATTAAAGATGTACTTGGCGGATATCCAACAGTTTTATGGACTGGAAATGGCTATCATATTTATCAACCACTTGAAGGATTTGTCCTAGAAGAAATTGATATATTTGCTGAATTTGTCGCCCCAAATGGAAAAGATCTAACTAGTAAGTTTATGGAATTTTCGGAGGATTTTTTAACTAGTAGAAGAGGAGATCCTCAACATAATCCTACAGTTAACTCGTGTCTTGTTAGAATACCAGGGACCATAAACTCAAAGTGCAAAGAAGAAGTGAAGGTCATACAAAAATGGGATGGACATAGACCCCCAATAAACTACCTACTCCGTGATTTTAGAAGAGGGCTCATAAATGAAAAGGTTGAGAAGCAGAAATTATCGTCAAAAGAGAAGGGTAGAAGAAAAAGGGATGGCCCGAGCGTATCTCGTAATACAACAATTCCGTGGATTGAGAAACTACTACAAATCCCTGTAGACGACTATCGCAAATTTGCAATATGGCGTATACTGGCTCCATACCTTATTAATATTAAAGGGTCCTCAAATGAGGACGCTTTCACGATGATAAAGGATTGGCTAAATAAATGCAATTCTTTAAGACAAATAGACTTTAATCCAAATTACGTTGTTAAATACAATATTAATAGCGCAAAGAAAGCTGGTTATCTTCCTATAAGTTTGGATAAACTAAAGATGGAAAATAGCCGTCTGCATAACTTAGTGACCCACAGTTAGATAGGGGTAAATTATGGTCTTGTTACCTAAATCTCTAGCCGGTACCCGCACACCATCTGCATGTCAGACCCATAAAGGGAAGTAAGCTAATAAGTCCTACACCTAGCAGCA
>Ga0193705_1000026_pt1 | contig 29880 bp, 29 predicted proteins | sample U3m2metaG_FD_143045 | JGI IMG/M metagenome (GOLD analysis project Ga0193705, IMG submission 143045) | Soil microbial communities from a riparian zone of the East river system, Colorado, United States - U3m2 | ecosystem: Environmental > Terrestrial > Soil > Riparian zone | place: USA: East River... | reverse complement strand
TTACCCTGTTATGCCTTTCTTATAATGCTTGCTAATAATAGTTTCCAATAATGGGCTAACCTAGCCTAGATAGGAATTAGTGAAAAATGTCATGTGAAAGACTATGAAAATGAACTAAAACTGAGATATGAATTAGAGCTGGATACCTTTTTTTAATTAATAAATGGCTTAAGCAAAAGCCAGGCCAATTCCAATAATTGTTGATACAAGAGCTATTATGATAGTAGCTCTTAAAGTGAATTAATCATTCATAAGATTTATGTAGAAGAATCAGACTATAAAAGCAAAGCTGCCTCATATACTCCTATTGGCATCATCTTTCAAGTGTATCCTAATTACTGCTAGTATCGTTTGCAAACAGCTCCTAGTAGGCATAGCTGAATTAGGCTATTTTTGCTCTCTAACTTCTTGGTTATTTATGTAAAGTAAAGGTTCTTTGAAATTATCTACATCGCCAGAGAAGTATCCATGACTCTTGCCATCACATAAGGTTGTCGGAAGAGAAGCAGCGTCTAATAAGGCAGATATGAGTTCTTAAATTTCTAAATATTGCGATTTTCCCAGATCTTATCAGATCATGGCCTCCTGCTTTTTTCCTTGATGGTGAGAGTCCTGTTATCCATCCTTCTTTGTGTTCTTATATAATTTTCTAAGATTCTCATTATGTAGCATTAACTAGAGTCAGTAAAAGAACCGTCCATGAAACCAAAAAATATAAGGTTCAATTAGTACAAGTTGGTGTTATTGCAGTTGGGATGAGAAGTGGTGCAGGCTGCACTGGTTATGGAGGGGTTAGATTACCTTTTGCAAAGTATATGTTAAAGTCATTAATTCCAAAAATAGTCCATATAACATAAACATTAGTGCCTGATATAGCAACGTCATTCAATACAGAATTCACGTTCCCTAGACTACTGCTTATGCTAATTGGGTCACTCAACTTATTGCCTGCATCGATACTTCCTGCAAAAAATATTTCAAAATGGGACACATAATTACCAGACACATCGATGTTTGGATTTTGCGAAGGTGAATCTGGTATACTAATACTTAAATTAACAGGATTTGCAAAATTTTGCCCACCATCTATACTTTTTAGTAAAAATACATCTCTCTTTATGACACCGTTAACAGGATATGCCTGACCATATACCAAGTATACAATGTTTTCAAATACTTTAATGTCAGGAACAAAAGATTCAGGACCACTTAGGGGAACTGGAGTACTGAAACTAATTCCAACATTGTTACTCTTAGTGTATAATATTTTACAGTTAGTTCAGGTTTGATCACAGTCTTGCCATGCTACATACACATTGCTTCCAAATGCAGCTATTGATAGATTTCTTGAGACCCTTCCTGGATTATTACTTATATTAATCGGATTACTAAAATTAGCACCACCATCTGTACTTGCTGCGAACAATGTTTCTAAATCAATTCCGTTTGGAGATACATCTTCCCATGTAACGAATACTCTATTTCTATCGACAGCTACCACCCCAGCTCTGCCATTTGTGAGAGGGCCCGGATTTAATACAACTAGTGGACCAAAGCTAACACCCCCATTAGTGCTCTTTTCGATGACTATCTCACTTGCAGTTGTAACTCGAGTCCACACAACATATACATTATTATTATTTTTATCTACAGCAACGTCTGGTCTAAATGAAAATGAAGCACCATTACTTAATAGAATGGGGTTACTAAACGTGGCCCCGCCATCTGTATTTCTTGAAAATGATATGTCACTCAGCCCGTTAACTTGACTAGTCCACACTGCAAATATGCTGCTTCCAGCTGACGCAATGTGTGGGTCAGTTTGATCTCCAGGGCTATTGTCCAAAGGTACGGGATTACTAAATGATGGTTGTAATGGTGGTGTTGGTGTTGGTGTTGGTGTTGGTGTTGGTGTTGGTGTTGGAATAGGAGTCGGGCTAGGAGTAGGAACTGTCCTATTAGCTGTTGTAGATTGTTGAATGTTGTCACTCTGATCTGCAAATCCAGTGATTTGATTATCATTGCCGGTTGTTCCTTGGTCTAGGTTTGATTGTCTACATAAACCTGGTCTAAAACATAAATTTAGGAGATTAGAATGTTGTCTTTGCGCATATGCATGTGGTTGCTTTAAAACTGCCATTGGAGTTGTTGTTCCCAAAATTACAATCATTGATTATTGCGATAAGTAGAGTCTTTGTGATCACGTCTTACGATTGAATAACCAGAAATGCTTCAGAAATATATGAGATCTGCAGCATATTACCTGATCTTAATTTTGATTTATGTAATGGTTAATGTTACTTTAGTGAGTAACTTAGGGATACATATTATTCAATGTCGAGCTGCAGAATATTATCTTATGGGATCTAGCATTAGTAATAATTGATAGCTACTATTCAAAGTCTAGAGTCTTTCTTACCAAAATATTATTGATACGTATCGGTACAGCATGACATACCCACAGGTGATTAGCTCACTTCTTTATGAGGAGTTTTTGGCCTAGCTAATCGTAATTACTGTTCGCCTATGGAGGTCAAACATGAGATGACTAGTTACTCAGCGGGAGAATTTCGAGTATTCTTCCTTTTATGGGATAACTTTTTATATCTATACTGAATAGAGAAAGTTACGAGAATAGTACCGTACTGCTACTGTATATTACCAATATCTTTAGACCCTCCCTCGCCACAAGGTTCTAGCTCGCTTATAAATTGGTGGAAACACCACAATTTGACCAGGACTAAAATATCATTATGTCTCAAAATGCCAATGATTTCCCAATTGAAGACCTTCCTGATGTAAAGCCGCATTTGATAAGCAAACTCAAAAGAGCCGGAATAGACTCAATTCATGAATTAGCAGTGTCAATCCCAAACGAACTAGTCTTGGATAAGGGGGTCGGAGATGATCTGCAAGTGGTATCAGAACTGGCAACAAAAGCAAGAAGGTCTTTAATAGATTCTAGATTGTTAGTTAATGAGTTTTGTACAGCTGAGGAGATATTAGAAAGAAGAAAAGGTTTGGTTAGATTTTCAACAGGGTCTGCAAAGCTGGACACATTTTTGAATGGTGGAATAGAGACCCAGGCAGTAACAGAGATAGCTGGTGAATTTGGGACTGGTAAAAGTCAGATATGTCATACTCTCTGCGTGACTGCCAATACGCAGAAGGAGAAACCCCATTCTGGTGTCAGTGGCAACAGCAGCACCACTACCTCCACCGACCATAATGTAATATTTATTGATACTGAGAACACCTTCAGAGCAGAAAGGGTTCATCAGATAGTGGAGGCTAGAAGACTAGGATCAGTTGAAGAGATACTAAAACGAATTTTTGTTTGCAAAATTTACAATAGTGCTCATCTAGAATATGTAATAGCTAATCTTGGCAAGTCTATAGAGCAATACAAAGCCAATCTTGTAATAGTGGATAGCGTAATATCACTTCACAGAGCTGAATACACTGGCAGGGAAACCCTTGCAGACAGGCAGCAAAGACTCAATATATTATTACATAAACTTGTTAGGCTTACAGAAGTTTACAATATAGCAATAGTAGTTACAAATCAAGTACAGTCTATGCCTGACAACTCTTTTGGTAACAGCAGCTTTGATCCTGTACGTCTAGCTGGTGGTAATATTATGGCTCATGCGTCTACCTATAGAATTTTCCTTAAAAAGGCAGGACGAAACAGAATAGCAATAATGCTTGATTCTCCAAGTCATGCATACAGCCAAGTCAAATTTGCTATTAGTGAAATAGGAATACAAGACGTTGAGGAAGATAAAGACAGCAACAACAAATATAGTGAATCTGGATGGTAGCATTACCTTCGTCATCAGCAACACCTCCAAATGGCAAAAGTAGAGACTTACTACAAACTATCCCCCAACAAGAAGATCATTATCCTGATCCACGAACACTCCCATCCCCACCACCTTCACCAGAGCTTAAATCACAGCTAACTCTCTCTGAGCTGAGTGCAGGCAAGTATGTATCTACAACTACAAGAGTAGTATTCCTAAGGACTGTAGAAAGGCAAGATGCATTGGGAAGTAAGCTGATATTCTCCGGTATCCTAGAAGACTCTACTTTCAAAGTTCCTTTTGTCAGTCATAGAATTTCGTTTCCATTAATTAGAAATTGTGTTTACAGATTCCGTTCTGCTTATGTACATGAATTCCAGGATAAATCAGTCCTGTTAATTATAACAGAGAATACAAAGATAGAGCCACGAAATGTTGAAGACTATAGAGAATTTATCTGGACTCCAAAGATAGAGTCAATAACAAGACCTGTTCGAAATACTAATTTACAGGGTGTAATTACTACTGTCCATAGAAATTCAGGACTTGTAAAGAGATGCAATAATTGTAAATCGTTGATTTATGATTCATGTCCAAATAAATGCAATGAAGGATGGGGCTGGGATCTAAGAGTGTCTTGCAGGCTTTATGATGGTTCAGGCTCAATGAAGATGGTTCTCACAAAAGACATTGCATCAAATGTCTTGCAAAAGAATTTGAGTGAATTGATTCTAAGTGTTACAGCACCTAACAATGCATATATCAATAACAATCTGTATCAGTCTTCAGCTTTACCTTAAGAATTCCAGAGAGTATTGATATAGTAGAGGCAGTAACGGATAACCCATTCTCTTTTAGAAGCAGTGAACAGCTGATAGTTACCGATGGAAGGAATCTTGTATACCTCCCCGTAGACCTTGAGCTAAACCATCTAAAACTACAATCCTGCAACACGTTCTCTGAAGTTAATGAGAGGAAGCTAAAATCTTCAGATCTAGAAGATAAAAAGATAATCAGAAGGCTGATTGAAAAAGCATTAGACATCCTCATCAGAAAGTCCACAGGAAAGAGAATGATGCAGGGAATTTTCCTTATCGAAGATCCAATTTCGTTATATCGATGTGAAAAAGCAAGACTGTATCTTGGATTTTCTTTAAGAGTAACAATAAAAGATCCTGACAATAATGTTGATGATGCTGATAAAGTAAGCGCTAGCAGCGAGTCACCTTCAGTGGCTAAAGCTGTGATTGCGACAACCCCTCAAGCGTCTGTGAGAGAAAGTGTTCTTGACTATGTTAACTTTAGAAGACAGAGAGGAGCATCTGCAAATGCAGTTGTCAAAGGATTAACTACATACAGGAACAAGGTAGTTGTAGCCCCTTCAGGAAGCTACGGCAGCCTTGTTGATGTCATTATACGAAAAGCAGGCAGCCAGATAGTTTCAGAAACTGATGATAGAACCCTGGTGGAATTCTGGAAACAGGTTTATGATATTAACATATCTCCTGATGAGATTCCCCTGCTAAGAGTAAATACCATGCATTTAACAAATAAGTGTATTGATTTGAAAGTGAGATGTAATTATGCTTATCACTTGTATTCTGGTTTGTATATCAAATGTTCTGTATGTGATACGTGATAGTAATATGATAAAGCTAAGTTTAGCATATAATTAATGAAATCAAAACTATGGACTTGTTACCTTAGTTATCCAATAAGTGAGCCAGTTCACACCATGTAAGACATATATTTTAATATTGACGCAGTTATTGGGGCATGAATGCAGTTCGTATCCATAAATTCGGCAGTGGACCTCAGGATCTTGTATATGAAGAAGATGTAATGCAACCACATCCCGAAGAAGGAGAAGTTTTGGTTAAAGTCTATGCAACAGGCGTTACACGAAATGAAATAGTTTGGATCTGGTCTAATCCTGATATTTCTCTTCCTATAATTTTGGGCCATGAACTTTCAGGCATTGTAGAAGAGGTTGGCCCTAAAGTAACCAATCAGAGGGTAGGTGAGGCTGTATATGGACTAACCGACACTTTATCAGTCACACGTGATGGTGCAGAAGCAGACTATGTTATCGCGATAGATTCAGAGATTGCACCAAAACCACAGTCTATTGATCATGAATATGCGGGTGTTCCAATGGCTGGGCTTACAGCATGGCAGGCACTTTTCGACCATGCACATCTGTCATCAAAAGATACGATACTCATTCATGGAGCAGCCGGTGGCGTGGGTAGCTTTGCAGTACAACTTGCTCGATGGACTGGAGCACATGTCATTGGAACAGCTTCAGAATACAATTCCAGTTTTTTAAAAGATTTAGGGGTAAACGATGTGATTGACTACAAAAAAACAAGTTTTGAGGATAGAGTACATGACGTAGATGTAGTATTTGATACTGTAGGTGGAAAGATGCTTGAAAGATCTTGGCAAGCACTTAGGAAAGGAGGTAAGCTCGTGTCTGTGGCTAGTCAAGATGTTCCCACAACTTTTGATAAACTTCCGGCATATTTCAAAGAAAAAGGAGATTCATATGGCATTGATGCAACGTTTTTTATTGTTCATCCCAGCAGGGACCAACTTATCAGAATTGGAGATCTGATTGATTCTGGGCGGGTAAAACCTATCGTGGATACAATACTTCCTCTTTCCCAAGCAAGTCAAGCATATGTAGGTGCAAAAGGTGTTCATAAACATGGCAAAATAGTCTTACGTGTGAGATGAGTTACAATCAGAGTTAACATGGTGAGAAAGAATATTAAAAAGTACACATGGTAGTCAGTTCAATACAGCAATTCGATAAAGCTAAAAATCTGAACCACCTATTATTGTGTATCGTGTTGCGTATGCGCCGCAATAAATCTAGAAGGTCTGTGGAGTCTTTTCGCTTTGTAATTTTGTCTCATAGCTTCCCCCCTACATCCTACAACTTTAGAATTGGTATTGATGGCAATACGGGGAGATTTTGAAAGGCAACTATAGCCTAATCCTAACATGATCAATACTAAGTTCGAGAATACATTCGTTCACTTGACCTACTACTATATAATTAATCAAATCTCAAAGATCTCTGATGAACCTCCCTTAGCAGAAGAAGCCTTGACATCAGGATTCACTTCATCAATACTCTTTGCTAGCTGAACTATTTTTGGATTCGTGAGAAGACGACTTATTTCTTCTAATTCTGAACCGGACCTTATAACGATACCTCTCTTCTTTCTGGGAGATCCTGAACTATCGACAGGATTGATTTCAATAGCAACTAATGGAGAGCCTCTGCCTCTTAAACCGGGAAGTTTGAACAGAAATATCCCCGGTATGTTAGTAGCTTTTCTCTCCCAATCTTTTCCATCTTTTAGAAACTGCATCAGTCTTTCTTTTGCTGCCGCTGCTGGGAATCCTTCTGCTGCTGTCATTCTCTTACTCTATATAGTTATTTTCAAGCCTAATTATTAAATAAGTGGTAGGATAGCAGCATTAGTAAATAGCCGAGGATTGATGTGTAGTACTATCTGCAGTAAGCATTGACGTTAATTCTGTCGTTGTAGTCGTCTCCTCTATCATATTCCTCTACGAGTGGATCAATAACAGGCAGCATGACTCTTAGAATCTCTGGGCAAAGGGCTTTTAATTTATCAGTTCTCAAATAGACGGTATTTTCAAAACAAGTTCTGAGTCATAGCTAGAATGAGATATGAAAACATTGGTAGTCACTTTTCATACGTATGTAATCAGTATTAATAAGATGTGCTAATCCAATTTCGTATGATTTGAATACTAGTATCACCTCACCTGTCTAAATTAGTTCATAAGTTTGTACCCAAAAAAGATGCATCGCTTCTTGTATCAATTCCAAAGCACTGGTCTGACTGGTTCTTCACTTTGGATGGATTACCTTAGTCTTCAACAAGACTGAATTCACATTCCCCGTCCCTTGTATTTTATAAGAATATTATTTTTCATATGACTTTAATATGTGAAAGTCATCCTGGGGTTCTTATACGATAAGTTAATATTTTTTAGAAAATAAAGCCCAATTAAGACGCATAATTCATAAATGTGATGTTGTAAAAAGGCTTCACGATGGATTATGTCATATTTGAATGTAAAAAAACAATTTTCGTCACTTCGGATATTTGAAATATTAGCATTTATTCTAATAATTGTATCTTCATTAGGGGTTTTTCCTTCTTTATCTTCAAGCGTACTTTTTCCTATTGTTAAGATAGCGTCAGCACAACCGGCAACGACAGTACAGCCTTATGAAATTACTACAAGAGGTAATTTACCTAAACCTATTGGTGTACAAGGCAATGGCTACAATAACAAATATCCAATTTTAGATATCCGACAATTATTCAATAACTGTCCAAATGAGATAGCAATTATTGTTCACGGATGGAAGCTAAATGAAACACAGGCCAAAGAAAGATTTGATAGGGTAAAAATGTCCCTTGAGCATAATCAGTATTCAATTCCGATTGTTGGTTTTAGCTGGGATTCAAATACGTCTTGGGCTGATGCCAAAACGATAGCTAACGAAAATGGGCCGAAACTAGCACATTTTATATTTGACTACAAGGATACATGCAAGCACCACCATAACAAAGATGTTAACGTCAGGTTGGTTGCGCACTCTCTTGGCGCAAGAGTAGTGCTGAGCGCCTTAAAGGGTCTATATGACATCACTGCATTGAACACCAATCACGTAAATATAACATCTGTACATATGATGGGAGCTGCTGCAGACGACGAAGAGGTTTCAAGAGATCCTGCGGATACTGGGGATAGTTTTTTGGATGATGGCATAGTCTATGGAAAGTTTATACAAAAAGAGGTTATCCATTTCTTCAATTTGTATGACCGCGAGGATAACCTGCTGAAGCCTTCCTTACTTCCACCAGTTTACTACCCTGCTTTTGAAGGAGATTTGGCCCTTGGATACCATGGAAAACAAGCGGGGATAGACCCTCCATCACCCTCAATATATAGAGACATTGAGGTTGAAAATGAAATACTTAACATAGATGATTCAGACGGAGATGGCAAGTGTGATTTGCCCAATCCATTTGTACCCGATAGCTGTCCTATAAATGCAGTAGGAGAGAACCATTTAGGATATTTTGGTTTTAGGAGTGCTGTCAACAGTATGTTAATAGATGATGGTGCAATGAATGTGGTTGTCAGCAACTGGAGGAATCCGGAAGGAAGTTATCCGTTGTTCAAATTAAGTTAATAGTTGAACATACAATTCCGCAGTAACTAAAGACTGTTTAAAATTCATAAATGCTATAGAAGGTTTAAATTATATTGGACCTTGTAATGGATCCTTTTTAAGTTAAGAGGTACAAATAGATTCAAAAAGAGCTCCAAGATACCAGAAGGGATCTTGAAGACTTGAAACAGCAACAGCAAAAAACTGAAGAGAAAGGAGGAAACGCCTCTTCTACTAGAGAAGAAAAAGATGAATACTTTGGCTTGGACTTGAATAGGTTCCAGAAATACGAGAGACCAACCTCATGCATATATGTGCTTAGAGCCAAATAAGAATAAAGAAATTGCTGGTGTTATACCAGATGGACCTGTGTGTCATGGATTGATTTAATTACCGGTACTCTTCTGTTTAGAAATATTCGACCAAACAGATTCATAACCTCTTTTATAGCAAAATTGAAAGTTCAAATTGCATGCCTAATGCTTGGATCATAACCATGTCCATTTAGACCCTGTAAATCATGCTTTGCACGGTAAACCCCTTCGTTATAGCCACTATCGCAGCTACTAGTATTAGCAGATTGTGCTTTAATTTCAAAGGAAGAAATCATCTTTTGTATTGTTGGTAAGTCAAGATCGAACTGTGATGGAAAAAAACCGGGATTCGAGTAATCAATATAATAGACTTTATCCTTAACTATCGTTCCTATCTGAAGATGTTTCCAATGAATGTTAGGATCGCCTTCTTGCGGGTGTGTGTACATTAGTCTATATGCAGGCAATCCAGCAAGGGTAACATTGGTGTCAAGTCCAATAACTTTTTGATCAGTATAACTCGAAATTTCGTTACTTACATATTCTGACAAATTTTCAGTGTTGTTTAAAGTCTTTACGTGTAATTGGACCTCACCTTCATCGTTATTACTCAGCGAATAGAGATAGGCAATGTAAATGTCTGTATCATTAGCCATATTATATCCACTGCTTGCATTCCAGTTAGGAGGGTACTTTATACTCATGCCATAAGTAGTGTTTTCATATGTCAACCATTTAGCATTTTCAGTCGGTTTAGAAGGTATTATTGTGAGATTTACTATATCAGGGGTACTTGTAAGACCTTTATCGTCTGTAACTGCCAACTTGAATACTAAATGTAAAGGTGCAGAAATATTTTTAGGAGTTGTAAATCTAATGGCTGGTTTATTAGTATCATTGAGCTCAAGCCTTGGCCCACCAATCTGCATCCATGAATATATTATGGTATCATTATCAGGATCTCTACTTTTAGAACCATCTAAAGTAGCAACATAGCCTGCATTTATCGATTGATTCAAACCTGCATTTGCCACTGGTTTGTGATTAATTTGCTTTACTAGGATACTTAGTATTGATACATTTGGAGATGTAGCACCTTTATCATCCTTAACTGTCAAAGAAAACTTCAATAAAGTATCAGATGATACAGCAGGAGCCGTAAAAGTTGGATTGCTCGCATTGCTATCTTTGAGAACAACTGTCGGTCCTTGAATCTGTTTCCACAAATAAGATAACTTATCATTTGGATCGGGATCGGCAGCAGCCCCTAAAAGAACAACACCTACGGTTTCATTCACAGTTTGTTTGGGACCAGCTCCTGTAATGGGCGGATTGTTAACGTGAGGTTTTATTTCACGGAATGATCTAAATGCATGTGCTAAATGATAATTATCATTAGGCTTGTTAGTATAATAAAACAAAGTCCATAACAACAATATACTAAAAAAAATAATAACAAAAGATGAGTTATCTAGTCTAAATGATGATTTAAATTGTATGTCTTTACAACTGGTATCAAAAGTTTTTTTAATCATATTGTAGTTATTTGTTGTTTATTAGTGAAATGATCCATATCGAGTATCTATGACAGTTTATTAGTTACAACTATTGATGCGGTGCCTATGTTGGGGCTATCTCTTTTGCCATCACTGACTTTGAATGCAAATTTGTCATTTCCTATAAAGCCTTGATTAGGAGTGTATGTTACAAAACCTGTATCTTGGTTAATTGCACCTAGAATTCCGTGTAATGGTTTTATTACTATAGATGCGGTTAAATTATTACTAGCATCTGGGTCTCGTGCTGTAATGATAATACCGACAGGTTTGTTAAGGTTTGTAGTTACAGATTGGTCAATAGCTGTCGGAGGAGATTGCTGATGCATTATACTACCACCAAAAATGGTCCAGACTGTCACCGCGCCGATAACAACTGCTGTTGTTGGAATCAGTATCTTTGGATTATTCAAAAGGTATTGTCGTTTCTTCTTCTCGGCTTCAGGATTATGATACCGTTTTCTTCTGCTTTCTGTATTCTCATCTAGTGTGGGAGCTGAAGCTGATTTTTCTTTTATTGCTGTTGCTGGACTAGCATTAGGAGTAGTATCTTGACTAGTAAGCTGAGCTAAATCAGTAGGTGATGCAAGAATTATATTTCCAGATGCCTCTAATATCATGACTGTCTGAGAGACATAATACCCGTTATTAATCAATAGCCCGACTAAGCTTTAAGTTTATTGTTAGTATCAGATAGACCATATACATACACACTATACTACATAGGTACATAGCACATAGAGACATAACACATAGACATAGGTATAAGGCATAGGGCACTAGGCACTAAAGAGGTTAAGGGTCATAGACACTAGACATGAGCTGATATGAGCTCATCAGCTTCATTAAAGCTGATTTTATCGAAAATCATTAAATCCTGCAACAATTATTATTGCAGCAAAGGAATTCTTTATAGCTTACTATTGCTCTCTCAATGTGGGTCCTCTCTGACTGTCAATTAGTCGTCATAAATGTAACTGTACATATATCCATAGGGGGGAGGACCCAATGTCAATATCTTAAGTTATTAAGAATGTGATAGAATGTTAATAAGAGGATTCCTTAGTTGTTAGAGTTTTCCAGAGGAAGGTCTGGAATCCAACCTGAGCAGACTCTGCTGGCTTGTAAACTAAGTTTACTAAATTTACACCTACGAGTCATTTTGTCACAAAGCTTTTGTGCTCGTCTCTTCTCTTCGATCAAATAAAATATTTGATTTGAGCTTGAAGTTTGAAAATATTTCAATGACTGTGCCTGGATATAATGCGGACTTTTCTTTCTCGTAAAAATGTACTACTAGTATATGATTTCTAATAAGAGATAATGAAATTAGCCTGTTTGGAGGCTATTAAAGATCTAATGATATTGAATGTACATTCATTGGACTTCTCTATAAATTAAATCTATTTGGGGGTTAATACAGCCTCACCGCTTAGTTTTGTACCTATCTCAAAGGCATTAGAAACCTCTTTAAGAAAGATCATGCCGCGTGGCTCAGATTCTGAGCCGATAGTGCTTACAATATCTTTAACAATTTCATCTACAGACGAATCAGTTACGATAGTCTCGACCTTCGTTCTCCTTGCATGCTCTGGAGTAATTGTCCTACCTGTCTGATACGCACGTACCAACTCTGGTATTTCCTTGCGTTTTGTCCTGCCTGCACCGTTTACCTCATGAAAAGCTACGCCTCCAGTATTATGCTTACGTAGGATTTCGGTTACTTTGGGGAGATCTTCAGAAATAATAAAGATACTCAATTCTTTCATAAGGCCTGTTGCTAAATCTAATAGATAAAGCTTTCCTACCAATTTTTAGACCCTCCTATTTTTTGTTATTTATAATGCTTTAAACGAATGTTAGATTTGCAACTGCTGCACGTACAATAGTATTGTCTGCTTAGGTTCTTTGAATGGTGTACGAATTTGTGTGCACAGTTATGACATACCACAACGATACCTTTTCTTTGTTCTGTGACGAGCGACCCTTCTGTTGGTTCCTTTGTTAAGGGTTCTGACGGCTTTTCTGATTTGTTACATGCTATGACTTTTGACTTTTCTGTTTCAACTTTCTTACATCGCCACGTCTTCTGTTGCTGCTGTGTGATACCTGGTCCCGTAGTCTTCTGGTTGGATTCTGAATCCGTAGATGGTTCTACCTTTATCTTTCTTGCAGCTGCTTCTAGTTTTTTATTGGTCCAGGTCTGTTTTGCTTTTGCTATTCTCAGTCTAGTCTTTTCGTCTTGTCTATTGTCTATTATGTTCTGTTCAAGATAGGACTGTAATGATAGATCACTTTCGATTATGTCCCTGGGAATTAATGGTTTATTCTGGAGATGAATTGCTTTATCTTGAGTCAACTACTAATCAAACCACGTTCTTCTTTTTCTATCTACACCTTGACGATAGTATTCTTCAATGTAGGGTATGCAAAACTCCTCCCAACGTTGACACTTCGAATTATACCTTTTGAGTTTAATCAATAATGGAGTATGTCTTAACGCCTAACTTAGGAACTATAATACTAGATTACCTTAGCTTTATAGTTTGTTCACTTCCCTTAAGGGAAGTTGGGTACGCACCGGGTACGCACACGGTACGCATGAAATTTAGGGAGTTAAGCAAGATTCTTGCTCCTTTTAACAAAATAAGCATAAATCTAAGATTTTTGGGTACAGGGTTGGTACGACTCATATTCAGCTGCAATATTTTATTTCTTTAATCTATACAATGAATATGGGTGGTACCGTGTCATCCATGCGTACCCAACACTAAAACACGAGGGAAATCGCTAGAGATATTGATTACGGTACAGGGAGTTTTTTGACTCTAAAAAACGCATAATTAGACCGTATTAGTTACCTAAACATTAGACTTTAGGTAACTATCAAAAACGTCCATATTGGTTGCATCTAGTCCTTTTGACTCCATATCAGAAACTATTACATGAATCAATTCCCTAGGAGATTCATAAACCCAATTATGCTTCTTTGCAATACATACCATTTTAAAACACCTACGGTCTCGAATATCTTGTTTTAACTGTTTGTAAGCCCAGTTAATACCTACAGTTGGTGGTGTTTCATTTATTTTTTTATTATATGTTTGTGCTAGCTTGTTACCTTTATCAGCTTCTTTGTGTATGAACTCGTATTTTTTCCACTCTCTAATTGTGTGTTCTCCACCAGTAGCCTCCATTAATGCTTTAGTACCTTTTCTATCATAGTAATCATCCCAACTCTTTCCGACATATTTCTTTTTTAGCTTCTTATTTTCTTTCCAATATGCATAAAGATATGGACCATGTTCCTTAGTACAATCAGGATTGCCACATTTTACATACTCCTGTCTTATTGTTGCATTCTTTGGAAGGTCATCAGTCTTGAGTGATTCTTTTACTAACTCAGTAACCGCTTTAATAGACAAACTAAATCAAATCCTCTAGTCTGGTTTGTCTGCCATTAAACTCTTCTACAACCTTAAGATACTCTTCTGTCAACTTTACACCCATCCAAACAGTACGCCTCTTGCCGGTAGTCTCCCTAAACTCTAGAAGCGTTTCCTTTACTATCTTACAGAATGGATTTATCGACATTATAGCAAGTTTATGTTTATTGCAAAAATACTTGTATGCTTCATGAAGAGCAGCTTTTGTTATCATATGGCTTTCTGTAGACTCTTCGTCTATTGCAATATCAAGAAAAGCCTTGACAGGATTAACCGCCATATCATATTTTTGTCTGCGTGATTCAATTGTTTTTTCTGTTAAAAATATCCTTTTTTCCTTCAAAATTCGCCTTAATGCAAACATTAACAAGTTAAAAATACCTGATAATTCTTCCGGTGTAGTGAGTTTTTTATCTAAGTCAGGATCAAGTTTGAATATGCCCTGGGTCATATCTTCTTTTTGTCTATCCAACGCTTCCAACTTGCACCTTTCACAATCAGGATAAGAAGGGGTATAATCTCTTTCTTCAAAAGTATTAGGGCAACCAATAAGCACATTACGTCTATAATAGGCGTTAGTCTCGTCACCGGTTTGAGGTATTTTATTGGCGCTAAGCCATAGTTTAGTATGCAGTGATGTGTCAAATGCTTTTTGATTTTTTTGCTCAACTCTAGTACGTTGTCGACCAGTAATCTTCTTTAAAATTGCAGTGTCATAGATAGTATTCGATAGCTCAGCATCAAGATTAACATCTTTACCCACTAAATCGAATAATCCATAAGGTCTCTCTATCATGGTTTTTAGTGATACACTACTAACATTTGCTGCACCATGCAACGCAGTAAGTAATCCGAATAGTACACTTTTACCATTTGAACCATTGCCGTTCAGTGTGGTTATTATCTCAAAAGGATTGTCTCTATAGAAAGTATAGGCCATTAATTCGATTAAGGTCCAAACGTCAGTAGGATAAACAATATGTTTAATGAATTTTATAAAACATTCTGGAGCCGGCATATTTGGGTCGTATATTATTGGCTTTTGATTCATAGAAAGATGGTCAGGGCTATGTGAATTTAATTCATCTTTCTGAATGTCATAAAGGCCATTTGTCATATTAATAATATTGATATCTGAATCAAATTCAGATAATTTATGATATGTTTTATTCCTTATATGCTCTCTAATCTCTGACCTCTTACTGATATTCAAATCATATCCATACATACTTTCCAATATTTTTCTAATTATAACTTCGCCGTTTGGAGTATATACACCGCTATTATAATGATAAATAGTATCAGACTCTTCTAGCGTAACGAAGTTATTATCTTGTAATATTGCTTCTGTTGCATCTTCTATTGGATTTGTCTTCTTAGTATTATCATCACTCTCATAAGGTGTTACCATTTCTATGGTATCAACCTCACTTGCAAAAGTCGCTTAACTGACAATAGGAAATATCGTTCATCTATATTTTTGAAAATTCTGCCTACTGCTTCTTTTAGTATGTAATCAATTATTCTCCTATTATCCCATCTAACATCTAATTCCTTTTTGACATCTGGATTGATATCTGAGATTTTTATCTCAAAGGTTAGTGTAGGCTGATGAACCGGAATCCTATATATTAAATCGTATGCTTGTTTATCATAAGCCTTATCTTTGCTTAAATTAAGATATAATTCATCTGCAGTTCGCTCAATAGTATAGTCATCCATTTCAAGTAGGAGTGGGCGCTCTCCTGTTGTTCATAGGAATGGCTATAGGCCCTGCATTGGCAGGGGTGTATATGAAGAATCACGAGACCATTGTAGGAGTCGAAGGGTCATATCCTTCACCTGGATCATATAATCTTGTGTTCCTTACTGGAGGATTGCTGTCAACAGCCTCCCTTGTATTTGCATTGATGCTCAACAGAAGACTATCTCACATGGAAATTGAAGTTCAAAGATAACAAAGGCAGTTCGCAATCCTCGCCACATTAACATTTCTTAGAGGCTCAAGTGGAAATAGTTTTGATATAACAAAGAATATTAAAATAGTATAAATTGGCCAGAGTCATGTCACTTTAAGATTTCTAACTCAAAGTAAATTGTTCTGTAGGATGGACTAATTGAAAGTGCAGAGATAATGCCACATAGTAATAGAAAAACCTTCTAATATCTTCAATTCCTTTTACTTACCAAGACAAATATCCATAAATGTCATATCATGATTCTCTATAGGATATATTGAATCCTAAAGCGCAACGGCAACAATGAAAAAAAACCAACTTGGAAAGTGTATGCATATTTTCTAGATGCTTGTAATTGTGACTTGTCAGTTTAATGCTAAACCCACTCATGGTAATTGTGAAGGAGTATCTGGGTACCATATAGTAACTGGTAGATATGGAACTACTGTTAGACTAGATGGATTTAATATGGCATTAATAGCTTCATGGCCGAGATGGCTGGAATGCTACTAGGTGTAGGACTTATTAGTCTACTTCCCTTTATGGGTCTTACATGCAGATGGTGTACAGGTAGCGGTTAGAGTTAGGATAACACGTCTTAGTAGATGAATAATAGGTTTGCGAGATATGCATGAAACAGTAAAGTTAACAAGGCAGAGAAGAATTAGCTCCAAAACGATGTTTGGGCAACTACTGCTGCCAGTTCATTTAGTTCTTCTTCACTAGCACCATACATGATTGCGCCTTCACTATGGAATGTCTTATCTAAAGAAGGGCTGATTTACAATAATTGGCAGACTAAAATAAAATGTAGCCCCGCCTCTTCTCTCCACACCAGAGTTATCTCCACTACTACTACTTTCATTATTCTCAGCCCAAATCTTGCCCCCATGGGCTTCTACAATACTTTTGCAGATAAACAACCCAAGTCCCGTGCCTGTTTGAGTATCTTGTGAGGGGGATTTTGTAGTGAATTTTGTGAACAGTTGTTGCATTACTATAGGCTCTATGCCGGGCCCGTTATCTTTGATACCGACGACGGCACTATTGTTATCTTTTTTTTCGGCTGCAACAGTTATAGTACCCTCCTTAGTAAATTTAATTGCATTAGTCAGTAAATTAGAGATAACTTGATATATTCTTGACTTGTCTGCCTCAACGTAAATAGGATCCTTTGGTTCAATAAAAGAGATCTTTACATTAGGTTTATCTTCAGTCTGGCTTGCAAAATCATTAACTACAGTTCGTATATTTTCTTTCACATCAAATCGTTCTTTTTTAATCCCCAGTGATTTGCTTTCGATCTTTGTGACGTCTAATATAGCCTCAGTAAGCCGTAATAGTCTTTTTGCATTTCTTATGACTACATCTAAATATTCGCGCTGCTGTTTGTCCTGTATTTTAGGACGAAGAATCTCTGATAGACCAAGTATTGGTTGAATAGGCGTCCGCAATTCGTGAGAGGCCACATTGATAAATTCACTTTTCATCTTGTCTGATTCTTTCAATCTTAGATATTGAGTACGAATTAGTTCTTCTCGTTCTTTCAACCTTGAATTACTTTCAGTTAATCTTGAATTATAATTGATACTGGATAATGCAAGTCCAATAATATTAACAAAATAACCTGCATCTTTCAGAACATGAGCCACGTTGTGTGCTGTATCAAATGATGTAGCAGAGTATGACATTATTATTTGACCGAAGCTATCTATGACTAGAGAAACCAGTATGGCTTTAAATAAAACATCATTTGATTTGTAAACCTGATTTTTATAAAAATAAAATAAAGCTACCAGAAAGAATACTAGAGGAAGAATTTCATAAGGTCTGTGTAAAGCAAAATTGTCTACCACAGCGCCAGGAAAAGCTGTGAAGAACGAACTGATTGATACACCTGCAGAAATAACAGCAAGTATCACTAAAGAAATAACATGCAATTTTGGCAACCTATTTAGTTGTAGATCTCCTAGTTCTTCCTCAGCTCCTCTTGTCTCTTCGCTTGTAGCTGACGGGGAGGACGTCAAGTTTGATCTTAGTAATGCTTCTCTTTGAAGCTGTTGGTGCTGCCTTGAGATAGATGAGATGGTAGTAGTTCTATTAGTAAATATTGGATAACCAGCAATTGCAATAGCCAGCATAGCACTAAGAAATATCCTTCCTGCGAACCATGTTTGTGGTATAAAATACTTTAGAAATAGAGGGTCATTCATGAAAGAAATAGATACTACAACATGCAGCAAATCAATTAAAGCATTGGCGAGAAAACCTATTCCTATGAAGAGACTGAATTTATCACCTAACGTGTAAGCACGTGTGATATAATAAAAAGCCAGCACTATGGCAAGTATTACTCCAAGTAATTCAATGTAAAAATGATGGAATCCAGATGTTACCCACGTATGAGGATTAGCAGACAGAATCGCTATAATGCATAGAGGAATTGACGGCAATAGCGTATATTTAATTAGAGTTTCATGTTTGGAAGAGTGGGAGGAAGGGAAGAACGATTGAGATAGCGTCTTATCTGCCTGACGTTCATTACCGCCTGAAGAAGAATTAGCTAGATCTGAGTCTTTGCTTATTTTGTAGATTCACCAGACTTTAGTCATAGAGACAGCCTCGACTGTTATAAGAATTACCAAGACAAGGCTAATGAAGATCCTGAAGGAACCGTATATGAGGATGTAATGCTCTATAACACTCGGAATTGAACCGATACTTAATACTAGCAGATAGCTGATTTAAGTCTCCATAAGACTTGATCTCTCCTATGTCAAGCGAAGCACCAGCGCCATTACGTTATCCTTAGTCCATTTAGATCTTATGCACGTATAATGGTGCTTTACTTTTCTACATGAAGGTTATACATGATATCTGCGAAATGAGTGATAGTACCAGGCGAAGTAAGTATCAACAGCAAACCATGTGATTTTATTCCTTAAGGTAATTATAATAAGTTTTTTGGTAGACTGTGTAGACATATGAATGATCAGACAACTCCACCGACTGGTCAGGAAGGTTTTACAAAGAATTATGTAGATCTCTTTAAAGGCTACTTTTGTAAATTCATTTGTCAGAAGGAATGGGATAACTTTTACGAAGAAGATATCCTCATGAACGAAGAACTCAGGAATAATGCAAGGGCAGTTATCAACGAACAAAGTGAAGGGGAATTTCAGGGTGCCCTTTACGATAGTAATGCGGGTTATGCTTTGCTAGTGAGGTATGTTTTGGATTCCCTTGTTAACCAAGCACTCTTCAAGGAGGAGAGAGAAGAAGGAAGACATTCCGTCTATTTGAGAACCGATAAATTAAAAGCTCTTTGCCCAGAGATTCTAAGAGTAATACTGCCTGTTATTGATCCACTCGTAGAGGAATACGATAGACGACGACGACGACGACAATAATTCCAACAGAATTAACGTCAATCTCTCTTACTGCAACCAGATGGAGAACGTAATAACCAAGCTTATTAAACTAGGTCAGTAGATCGTCAAACAGAAAAAATGAAGGGCTGGCGTCAACAGAACGCCATCATCTTAAACCATTTGTCTTATCCTTATGGTTGATTGCCTGTGACTGTTCCTGCGTTATCGTGTCCTTGTATTTGGCATATAGCATCTTCGTTTATACAGGACTGAGCTGCAGTCTGGTGGAAACTCTTCTTTGTCGCAAAGACTTGATTTGTCAGTGAGGATACAGCTGTTGTGGCAATTAGCAATGCTGCTACTGCTGCTATTGCTATGATTGCAAAAGTATTGTTCTTCATAACTCTGATAACTATCATCTTTTCGTGATTTAATAAGATTAAGACACATAAGGTGCTATTTTCACTAAGGTGCCAGAACTAAAAAAAACTACAATCATAATATATTCAAACAATCAACAGGAAGAGTCCATTATATTTCGTTACTATGGAAAGTATCAATCTATTACCTTGACATAAGTTACATGGGAACAGCAAGATATACCCAAGGTTTGGTTAGATTTTCAATGGGGTCTGCAAAATTGGATACATTTCTGGACGGTGGAATAGAGACCCAGGCAGTAACAGAGATAGCTGGTGAATTTGGGACTGGTAAAAGTCAGATATGTCATACTCTCTGTGTGACTGCCAATAAGCAGAAAGAGAAACCCCGTTCTAGTGGCAGCAGCGCCACTACCTCCACAGACCATAATGTAATATTTATTGACACTGAAAACACCTTCAGACTAGAAAGGGTTCATCAAATAGCTGAGAGAAAGAGAAAGAGAACAATAGGATTAGTTGAAGAGATACTAAAACGAATTTTTGTTTGCAAAATTTACAATAATGCTCATTTAGAATATGTAATAGCTAATCTTGGTAAGTCTATAGAGCAATGTGGCATTATCTTTATGCATTTTCAATTAGCCCATCCTACAGACAATTTACTCTCTGAGAAGAAATCTTAAAGAGACATGACTTCGTAGGAGTTCATGAATATGCGGAAATGAGCTACACTAAATCCCCAATTTTCTATACTTGTCTTATCATAGCACTGGCTATTGGTATGGTGGTCTTGGTTAGCTTTGCTGTTCACGCATTTGCTCAGAAGAAACAACAGCAACAACAAGTTACACTTACAGCTATGCTTGAAGACCAAGGCGATCCACAAAGATGGAAATCTTTACTTCAACCTTCCATACAGGAGTTAAGAACAAGACATCCAGACATGAATATTCAAATAAACTATACAACATATCCATATAATCAGACAAGGTCTCACCTTTTAGCAGCACTGGCCGCCCAAACCCCTGTCGATCTGATCAGTCTTGATCAAATCTGGCTTGGAGAGTTTGCAGGAAAAGGATTTTTAACAGATCTCACTTCCTATGCACAAGGTTGGGGAAGACAAAAAGACTGGTATCAAGCAAACTGGGATGGTGGAGTATACAATCATAAAGTCTATGGTATTTGGGCATGGACTGACGTAAGGGGTATATGGTATTGGAAGGATCTATTGAGTAAGGCAGATGTTGATCCTAATCTTCTCAAGACATGGGATGGATATATCGCTGCCGCAAAGAAGCTAAATGCAATTCTTAGACCTCAAGGCATAGAAGGTATTCATCTTACTGCTGCTGGTCATTCTCCAGATATCTGGTATCCTTATCTTTGGATGATAGGAGGAGATATACTTGAGCAAAAACCAGGACATCCAACTAAAGGTGTCTACTTCTTCCCAGAGTATAATAGCAGCCAAGGCATAAGAGCCATGGAATTTATCAAAGCACAGGTAGATGCTGGTATAAAGCCACAGAAAACTCATTTTTGGGGCGAAGAGTTTCTTAATAGGAAGTTTGCTGTAATGTTGGAAGCATTACAACATCATATACCTCTAAGCACTCCTGAGAAGCGACTTGAATTTGAACAAAAGGTAGGATTTATACCAATGTTTCCTGTCCCAGATCTAAGTTATCCGAGTGCTACTTTAATGGGAGGATGGGAATTTAGCATTCCCAAGACATCTGCTCATAAAGATCTTGCAGGGGAGCTAATTACAATAATGTTAGAACCCAAAATTCTTGCGCCCTATTTAGCAGCACATGCCAATGTTCCAACTCAAATACCTATAGGTGAAGGCCCTTATTCATTAGAAGCAAGTAATATAATCCCGTACTACAATGAATTAATCTCCATGGTAAAAGTAGGGCATGGAAGACCAAGTATACCAGAATATCCCATTATAGCTGAAAACATTAGAGAGGCTCTTGATCAGGTATTCCAGGGATTGAAAGAACCTAAACAAGCACTAGATGATGCTGCCGCAAAGTCTGCAAAGGTATTAGGATGGTGAGGCCATTTTGAGTATGGATTTTACAGCCCCTTTGAAAAGATGATAGGTGTGGATGATGATCAGCACCATACTCAGTCAATCATTTTAGTTGGTAATAGAGCTAAGGCAATCCTGAAATCAAAGGAAAGAAGCAATATGTGTTCATTGTTAGAAAAGGTCATATACTCTCAATCTTAGAAGTGCTGACCACCAGATCCGCACAAGAAAATGCCACATTTCGTCTTCGAATAAGCAATCAACTATTACATATGGACTTGTAATTTCAATAGTGTCATTAGTAACATTGATTTTATAGCTTTCAGCACTCTTCACAGATTTTAATTTTGCTTCTATTTCTATGAATCCATTGCCTCCAACTATCAGGACTTACTCGGCCAGCCTTTTTACACACTGATGATTATATTGTAGATCAAGCTAAGGTGTAACGTGGACCATAAAAGTACATTCCTAAAAAGTCTCACTAATTTCTCTGGTAAACGACAGAAGATAGCTATTATTACAATTGTGTCAATCGTAGTTATTTCATATGGATTATTCTTTTACTTACAAAATAACACTGAGAGTAACATTAGAAATACTCTTTTTGAACAACAAAAACAGCGTCAAATAGAATCTACAAGGATTATTTCACAACACATTGGATCAGACTTAAGTTTAGTTATGAGTATGCTAGATGGGCTGGCTAACTCTTTGTATTTACAGCAAGGAGACCTTTATGGCGACCAAACTAAAAAACTGCTAGAAGAAAAATATAATCAATACAATACTGTAATAAACAGATTATATGTATTAGATAAAAATGATATTGTGACTAGTAGTCTCGCTCCAAAAGGAGCCGAGACTTTCATTGGTCAAGACTTTTCACTTAGAGACTGGATAAAAGAGACAAGAGCCACACTAAAGCCCGTATTTTCAGATGGCTTTGAAAGGCAGGGTATTTACAGAATTTTCATCACTTATCCTATAATAGAAAGAGGGACTGGGGAGTACATAGGAACAATCGCAACGTCAATACCTACTGTAGGGTTTTTTGCACACTATGGAAACATATACGATGTCAAATCACAATATCTTGCAGTCTTAGATAGTAATTCTACTCAATTAATTCATCCTGTAGAATCGTTTGTGGGAACACCATTTTTTGGAAATTATACGCAAGAAACAACAGGCCATAATGACATTCTGAACAATCTAATAAGTACAGTGATGGCAGGCAAACCGAGTTTTGCCGTTTATGAATTTAAAAATGGCGAAAGATTGAATACAGGATATCCTATCTTTGTACAAGGAACACCTAGATACTCTGCTTTTGTTATAACTCCTACTTCCACCATATACTCTCAAATCAATAGCATCATTTCACTAGAGAGATTAGAGATGTTTTCTCTACTCGCTGGTACCACTGCTGCAGTTATAGTTCTAATATTATTTCTTATGAAATGGAGCAGCAGTCTGGACAATGAAGTGAAAAGAAGGACAATCGAATTGGATGAATCAAACCAGCGACTTAAATTGGTGAGCTTAGATTTGAGAAAAGCAAATGATTCACTAGTAGAGTCAAATAGGCAGCTTGCCTTAGCTAATCAACAGTTAGAGATTCAAGATAAAGCGCAGAAAGAGTTTATCAATGTTGCAGCTCATGAATTAAGGACCCCTATACAACCAATACTTGGCTTATCTCAAATTCTTCGTTCTATGAAGAGAGACGATTCTGAACACGATGAATTTTTAGATGCGATAATTAGAAATGCAAAAAGATTGAAGCGACTTACAGAAAATATTTTGGACGTTACAAGAATAGAAAGCCATCTCATGCAACTAAGAAAAGAGGTATTCAACTTGAACGAAGTAATATCAATGGCTGTAGAAGATTATAGAATTCGGGTACAAAATCTCAATAGTAATGCAAAGTTACTATACAGACCTAGAGGATATCATAATTTCAATGGTGATGATTTTATTTTTGTACATGCAGATAAAGAGAGGATAACTCAGGTTATTTCTAATCTACTTGATAATGCTATCAAATTCACTGGGAGAGATGATGGACCTATAGTTATCACTATCGAAACGAGAGAAAAAAAAGAAAACCAAGAGGAAGCAATTGTTACTATAAAGGATAATGGCCCTGGAATTGATCCAGAAATTTTACCAAAGCTATTTTCAAAGTTTGCATCAAAATCATTTCAAGGAACAGGGTTGGGATTGTATTTGTCAAAAAAGATAATCGAAGCGCACGTAGGAAAAGTATGGGCTGAAAACAATAGAGATGGCAAAGGTGCCACTTTTTATTTTAGTTTGCCAATAAATAACAGATCATATGACACACCTTAATTTAGTATTCAGAATAGGTCAGAACAGAGTCGATTAGTGCCGAACCTTTCTTCCTGCTATGATTTGGTTGATCTAGCCCTAGTGAATACTGCTTCAAATTGACTTAGATAAAAGACTTAAGAGAAACTATACTGAATAGATTGTAAGTCATTATTATGATAGGTAACAGAGGCTTCATTATTGGTTCAACCAGATAAGATCTACAATAATGGTAAGAATGAAGTAGAAGTAGGTCACAAACAGGCACGCAAAGAAGAGGAATTTGAAGTTAGTAGATCCTCATCGAACTACAAAAGAATTCTCATTGTGGATGATGAACCTGATATTGCCATAAGTCTAAAAATAGTTTTAGAAAGCAGCAACGACGACGACTCGCAGAAAATTAAGTTCGACGTAACTTCATACACCGATCCTGTAGAAGCATTATCAGACTTCAAACCAAACTTTTATGATCTATTACTTGTGGATATCACTATGCCTATTATGAATGGTTTTGAATTATGCGAAAAGATATTACAATTAGATATCAATGTTAAAGTTTGCTTCATGACTGCAGGAGAAATAAATCAGAAAGCAATCAGAGAATTATATCCTTTAAGAACTATAGGAGGATGTTTTATCAAAAAGCCAGTTGAAAGAGATCATCTGATCAGACAGTTAATAGCAGAGTTAGAATAAGAAGTCAGATAACAGTTCACAAACAACCCGAAGTTAGTTTATGCACTAAATATCCTTTTTCATAATTGCAAAGAATTGTATGTGTATATATTGAGTTTGTTACTAACTTGTGATTTTCGCAAATTTTGCTCGTAAAATAAATGCAACAACCGAGGTCCCAATAAAAGTCGCAGACCAGTAAAGCCACAAATCCTCTACACTTCCAGATAGAAGGGCAGGTGCTAATGAACGAGCAGGATTCATAGAGGCACCTGAAATAAATGATAAAAACAATATATCTAAACCTACAATTCCACCTATGACTATTCCACTAAAACCTCTCAATCCCTTGGTATAAACTACTGTTAAAATGACTACCATTAACAGACCAGATGCAAATGCTTCAATTCCAAATATCAATGGTATGGAAAAAGTATAGTTTGGAGCATTGGCTCCTAAATGAGCCTCAGTTCCAATAACATATTTTACAAAAAGACTTCCAAGTAATGCACCGATTATTTCTGCTGTAAAATAGAATGTTAATTGGGATTTTTTAATATGTCTTGTAATTAGAAATCCTAATGTAACTGCAGGGTTAAAGTGAGCCATTGATATTTTACTAAATAGATATACTCCTACAGCAATACCAACAAATGGAGCAAATGCAACGAATGGAATACCCAAGACACCATTCAATTTAGCGTCTATGACTACCGAACCAGTGGCAAATACAACTACAATAAATGTTCCAATAATCTCAGCAAGAAACGTCCTCTGGTTAGTTGTTAATCTTTGGGTTATCTTTAACAAGATCTGCTGCAAGTTGTCTTACCCTTTGTTCAATATTATCTCTAATTGCTCTTACTTTTTCAATAGGTTTACCTTTTGGATCTTCAATGCCCATTCAATTAGATTGTGAATGAATAAGGTTGGACATGAATCTCTATCCATGCATCCCATATTTACCCTTATATCTGCGCATATTATCATATCTTCTGTGATTATCTTTGGTCGCTGTTTGCTAATGTCTATATTAAATTCTCTCATAACTTCTATAGCAAGAGGATTAACCTCTGCAGAGGGTTGTGTTCCAGCACTGAATGCTGAATAACCTTTTGGTGCATACTTTTGAAAGAATGCTTCAGCCATCTGACTTCTTCCCGAATTTTCTACACAGACGAAGAGGGTAGTCTTGTCTTCTCCTGGTTTTCGCGGTTTACCAAAGAACTTCATGATCTCATTTGCTACTATTTTACTGCCTTTATTACTAAACTAGTGATTTTTTTACTGTCTACTCCATCAACTTCTTGATACAGTTTCTCTTCTAATATCTGTGGATCTTGGAAGCCTGCCTTTCTAATACATGCCAAGTAGTTTTCTTTTGTTAGTGCTCCATCAATACAACCGCACCATTTATCAGAGTCAATAGAATGTGTTGGAACCTCTTTATCTGTAACCAAGTCCGAAATTACGATTCTACCATCACTTTTTAAAATTCTGTTTATTTCCCTGAATGCAGCTACTTTATCAACTGTGAGATTAATAACACAATTACTTATAACTACATCTACACTATTGTCTTCAATAGGAATCCCTCTTTCTATGTCTCCTTTTTTAAATTCCACATTTGTATATCCATTCTTTTTCGCATTATTTCGTGCCTTTTCTAGCATTTCAACTGTCATATCGATACCGATTACCCTCCCTGATTGTTTAACCTTATTTGCTGACAAGAACACGTCAATTCCTCCACCTGACCCAATATCAGCAACGCCAATATCAGCAACGACTTCACCTCCATGGATGTCTACAAAGTTTACTGGAGCACCACAGCCTACTCCAAGAATAGAGGATTCAGGTATGGATTCTAATTCCTTTGTATTATAACCAATGTTTTTTGCAATTTGAAAAGGTGCGGCATCTGAATTGCTGCCACCGCAGCATCCGCTAGGTGTACAACAACCTTCTGAAGAAGTTCCTGCTAGCGCAATTTTTCCATATCTTTCTCGTACCTTTTCCTTTATAATTTGCTGGTCTTTCATAGTATTGTTTACAAGAGAAACTATTTAAGTTGTCAAGAGAAGCTAGGTAAAGTAAGTGTAATTATGGAAACAATAGGAAAGGAAACGGGAAGAACAGCTAGACCACATCGAAACACAGAAAAATTACCAATGATCCATGATGCTAATCAAAGCTGTGATTTTACTGGCTATGACGCAGATACCCTTATGAAAGAGACTGCAAGATTGAGAAAGTTAATTACAAAACGTGGCACTCTTGAAATTCTTATACCATTATGCTGCTCTACAAACCCAGTTAGGTATATCAAATTCAGAAATACTTTGAAAGGATTTAGTAGTAAAACTTTGGCAATCCGATTGAAAGAACTCGAAAAAGGAGGCATTTTGGAAAGACGTGCATATAATGAAATTCCACCTAGAGTGGAATATAATTTGACTAACAAAGGACAAGAGTTAGTTGAGTCTGTTATTAACTTATTGCAGTGGATGAGAAAATGGTCTTCTTCCAAACCCAAACTTTGATAAGGTGATATACGACTCAAAACTAAATTCAAATGTTGCTTAATAGAAGTAATACAAATTGCGATATGTGAAAGTTTCATTTTGGTCAGGGAAAAAAAACTACATTCTGATTCCTAATCCGATTTAGTTATTTGAGAAATTGGATTACAAATTATTATGTCAGTTGAGTTGAACAGAAAATCTATTGAAGGTAATCTTTGAAGGTATAAGGGTTAGTATCCTAGACTGGTAGTCCCAACGCTATGATGATTATTCGGACAGAATCACCAGTAATTCGGTATTTTGAACTATCTTACTGATTCCTAATACAACATTCTAATATAGCAAATCGAAATACTTACTACTCGCTACCCTGCTTTAACCCCCATCTGTCTCTTACTTTATCTTCTAGCTTAGAAAAAACAAGTCTGTCAAATAAAAGACCAATCGCAAAAATAGTTATCATTGATGCAATTATCTGATCCATAAGCTGGAATTCTCTACCAACAAGTAAGATATGACCAAGCCCCACAGATGCAGCTATTAATATCTCAGCTCCTATTAACGCGTGCCATGCAAAAGACCATGCCTGTTTTATTCCTACAATCAAAGAGGGAGTTGCAGCAGGTATCATCACATACCTAAAAAGTGACAATCCTCTTGCACCCATGTTCCTAGCGGCACGAATGTAAATCGGCGGTATGTTGTTAATCCCGCTGTAGGTAGATATCATGACTGAGAAGACTGAACTCATAACTACCACGAATAGAATGCCAAAATCGTTAAGACCAATTAACAAGATTGCAAACGGCACCCATGCCACACTTGGAAAAGATTGCAAACCTACCGCAAATGAGCTCATCGTTTTTCCAAAGCCTGTAAACTTTACCATTGCTAGGCCAATTCCTACCCCAATGGTAATTGAAATTGCAAATCCTATTGCAAGACGCCACATTGTCATTCCAATACTTGTAATTAATGTAATATTCTGAATCAGTTGCACAAAAGATTCAGCAACCATAGCTGGCGACGGCATAGACACCTTGGGCCATATACCAAGGGTAAATACTAGCTGCCATATCCCAACAAACGCTGCTAGAAATAGTACTATGTTGGCTACATCATTAAGGTCAACTGTCCTTTTCCCTTTTCCCTTTCTGTCCTCTTCAATGGAATACTGTGGCTCCAAGTCTACCTCCCTCTTTTTCATCAAATAATATATCCTCGGACTCTTCTCTAATCTCCATTCCGACAGTGTTCCATGTTTACAAATTCGCCGTCTCTAACATCGATATTTAAGTCGTCCAAAACGACATAGCTTTCACTTCCACAGTAACCTTTTGAAACATTAAGTTGTACTGTTTTTAACTTTGTTTTTTGTAATAGCGTGAACATTCGTGATGTGCTTTCGAAAGTATTTACAATATATAATGTACTTCAAACATGCAATTAAAGATAAAATGATGCAAATTTGGCGCATTTTTTGTTAATAATAAATTACATTCTTGTACTTTCACGATAGGCCACATGTGTAGATAGAAAATTTTCTTAATTAGTACTAGAGATTTATCTACAATGTAAGCCAAAGGCTTTCTTACTATATTTTTCCATTTGCTAGTTCATGGACCACCATTATTGATGTTACAATGCCAAAAACTGTGCATATTAAATTATTACATATACAAGATGTTAGTTATGACAAATGCGTATATACACGAACTTTGCATAATTGTAATCAGTAATATATATAGCTAAATGTTTTGTCAAGTAGTGGATGCAAAGTTAAAACTGGGAATAGCTACAGTTATAATTGCAGCGGTAATTATTAGTTCGTTATTCTATGATACATTATCTAAAGTAAGCTCTAATGGTTCTAATAATAAAAATAACGATACCATTATATCATCAAAGGTCATAAGAATTGGATATTTTCCTAATCTAAATCACGCTCAAGCTGTTATAGGAGTTGGAAGCGGAGATTTCCAAAAAGAATTAAGTAAGGATGGTATCAAAATTGAAACATTTGTATTTAACGCAGGGCCTTCAGCCATAGAGGCATTATTTGCAAATCAGATAGACATAGCATATGTTGGACCAAATCCTGCAATCAATGGTTATATAGCATCAAACGGTCAGGATCTAAAAATAATTGCTGGAGCAGCTAGTGGGGGAGCAGTTTTTGTAGTTAGAAATGATGCTGGAATTAATTCGCCTAAAGATTTAGCGAATAAGAAA
>Ga0193705_1000017_pt1 | contig 33316 bp, 33 predicted proteins | sample U3m2metaG_FD_143045 | JGI IMG/M metagenome (GOLD analysis project Ga0193705, IMG submission 143045) | Soil microbial communities from a riparian zone of the East river system, Colorado, United States - U3m2 | ecosystem: Environmental > Terrestrial > Soil > Riparian zone | place: USA: East River... | reverse complement strand
AACTACACCCCTATGTCCTGCTTGGACTATAACTACTGATTCAGCCATTACTATGACTATAACTATAAACGTCACTATGCCTGCAAGGATCTTTAATTTATTCCGTATCCTTGGAATGCCTGGCATTGTTAGTACATTTCCCGCCCTATCACGATTTGCGTATCTTTGGTCTGGATAATGTATATTGCGTCTACGCCGATATATTCTATTTGCCACAAAAGCACCCACAATTAATATGATAATTAGAGCTGTTGCAGTTGATAGGTCAATGACAGGCAAATCCTCACTTATGTGCAATACTTAAACATATAAGGGCATCTGCTATTACCGAAAAACCACCGTTTGTACTTTCACATATTCTACTGAAGTGGGTTAACAGAATGTCCTACAACGATATCTGCTTTCATCACAATGCAGCAGGCACATTTTTGTTGCAGACAAATTTTGGCCTGGTCATGCTTACAAATCGGGCATATGCATGCTTCTTGGCTGTATCTATCACTTTTCTTGGGTTTTGATTCTTTATCCGCATACCACCATATAGCAACTACAGGAATACCAATGATAAAAAATACTACAATAGTTCGTACAGGAATTCGTAGAACAAATAGAGAGATTCCAAAACACAAGGTTGCTATGCCTACAATTAATAGCAAACGTTTCGATTGAAGCTCTGCCAAAATATTATCCTCAGTGAATGTACTGTAATTCTTCCACCGCGCCTTCTGAAGATGAGGCCTCTTCCAGATTCTCCTTGTTCTTCTTCTTTTTACGATTCTTTCGGACCAGTTCCAGAATTTCCCTCAAATCCTCTTCAGAAATCTTAGATATGCTTGCATCACATTCTATACCCTTTGCGTCAAGAACATCCTCTGTTAACTTCATAATCTCATCTTTATGTAGTTCTTCTTCTTTTGTCAGCATATTATTACTCATAAATCTGAAGAAGGCAAACTCACTCATTATTGTTTGATTATCACCAAGGTTACTATTTACTTTATCCTTTACTAAAACAAGTACCGATTGCTTTGGCAATTAATATCAAACATATACTAAATATTCAAAATAAATTTAAAGCACTTAATACAAGGAAATTTCGAAAGTAATTTTTACGCAGCAACCGAGCGCCTCGTTGAACATTATATTAAATATGAAGTCATAGAGGCTCTAAGTTGTCATAGATGCGACGCCCTAAGTTGTGGAATAATGTGGATTTAATGAAAAACTACGTAAGAAACTATTATCCGGCGGAATAGGAATAGTGCTTAATCTGAGTTCATGTGTGAGAAAATGTTGGTAAAAGAATATTTCTACTTTGCCTACCTTTACCTCTAAAAGGAGTAGATGCGGCGCCAGCAAGAGTCATAGCGACACGCGACACTATTTATTAGTGACAAAATGAACTATACCAAAAAATTATACAGGGCAAATGAAGCACGTAGTTGCATTAGTCTAGCAGGTAATTGGCTACTATGTTATCTTGTCAATATTTTGTTGTTCACCACAGGCTCATACCTTTTAACGATCTCTGAAAGAGGCAATTTCTTTCCTCCTACCATCTTTATATGAATATCAATTCTATCATCATTAATATTGATAATGTTGTACGTATCTTCGAAAACGCCCCTATATCGCCATGAACAAGCTGTTCCTGCATATGCAATCTTCAGATTTCCCAAATTCCAAATCCAGGGTCTGTGTTTGTGACCACATAGAACTAGATCTACCTTCGATTCAAGGCATGCTCTGAGAGTATCTCCTGCGTCAAGAATCCCCACAACGTTGGCATATCCTGTATCAGGTATGGCAATTAAATGATGATGCATTGCTACAATCCTTACCTTTTTGCTAGCATATCTACATAAGGTCTCTTCCAGCCATACGTTCTGTCTGTGTCCCACCTCGCCTTCATCTCTGTCTGGTCTGGCAGTCCCAAGGATAAGTACAGCTATATCTTCAAATTCGTAGACTTGTTTTGAGGAGGGAAAGAATTTTTTGAACAGAAGATAACCTGTATGGCGGTAATCATGGTTTCCAGGAAATGCTATCAAATTGCGGCAATTGAATTTCTTGATTTCTCTGTTAGCCTGTTGAAATTGAAACAGCAGGCCATCATCTGTCAGATCTCCTGATATAATTATGACATCCGGCTTTAAGTCGTTATTGACCTCATCAACGATTCGATTAAAAGCATCTTGTTTGAATAGACCACCTATATGAAGATCTGATATCTGTACAATCTGCATTACTGTTTGTTTCGTGCAATGTAATATATATTAATGATATACGAACTAGTGGTCTGCTTCTTTTTAGGAAATCGTGAGCCCATACTACAAACTTTAGAATGTGACTCCTAAAAAGCTATTTTGACAGTATTCAGAACATCCTGATTACCACTATTCAACCTGGAACAAGTATTCTCTTATCATGCGCTAACGACGGACAAAAAAATATTATGATTGTATCAAAAACCGCTCTGATTTTCGGCACATGAAGAATTGCAGAATGATATATGCAAGCATAACTAAGTCAAAATAGGTTTCCCTATTATTGGTAGATGCATCATTTCACGAGCAGTCCTCCCACACAAATAATCATTGGGGAGGTTACCGCGATGCTCACAAGAAAGCTAGATTAATTTATTTCTTATTTTTTGGACTTTGCGCCTGCTTTGACCTTTTTCGCAGACTTCGAGCCTGATTTTTTCTTTGCTGCCATTTTCATTTATATCAAGAAGGAATCATATTTAAGCTTTTAGAACACTAATACGCGTTCACCAATTTGATGAGATGAAAAAGAACTAGCCTGATATGAGAGCTTCACCATTACGATCAACTAGATCGCAAAAACAATATTCTGCATATCACAACTGACAAGGATTAATTTTTCATTACTTTATTATAAATTCAGTCATTGTATTTTACACTAATTTGCTAGAGTTTCATATATGAAACCAATAATATTATACCCTGCTTAACTGCTACTCGTGATAAAATATGAATCTGACATACTGACAATCGAGTTCGTTCTTGTAGAGATGATGTCACCTCTATAATGCAATGTTGCGCAGTAGATTTATTATTTAATTCTACGCTAATAAATTGCTTATATATTCGTTCTACAGTTATGAATGACACATAGAAAATGCTCATTACAAAAAAAATATCTGCAAAAGTAGCATGTACCACTGTTCTTGCTATTGTTGCTGCAAGTATTCTGTTTGAATTCGGAGCTTATAGCTCAAGTCAGGCCCAAGTAACAAATTCTACCACTGCTCAGCCATCGAAACAAGAAATAACACCGGAACAAAAGGCAAAAATGTGTAGCCCAGGCAGTCCAAACCTCAAGTTTGTTAATACGACTGAGTCACAAATATGTGGCGTCCCACCATCGCAAAAAACAACCCCAGCAGCATCACCAACATCACCAGCAAACGCGACTAGGGTACTCCCAACTCCTACAACAACACCATAAGAATCATCTCTGCCACGATCAATATGCCTTGCCCTTTTTTATTTCATTTTATGCAAAAATGCACTTGCTTATGTCACGATCAATAAATCCAGTCAAAAGCCATTAGCCAAGAATTTGAATATCATCATTAAAGATATTATTCGATCGTCTTTTTATTTCTGGCAAACTTATTTTTGTCCTTCGCTTAGGTGATATTTTCTGGTCAACTAATAATCCTTATTAGAATCAACTTGTTATTAAGCTCATGACTAAGGATTTTGGCAAGCTTTGTGAAGATATCTTGAAGCTTGATCCACAGATTCGCTTTGCTGGTGTATGTGATGATAGCGGTGAAATAAAATTTGGGGGCCATCGTGAAGGGATTAATAACTTGCTTTCAGCTGATGAAACAAAAAGATCAAATTTGCAGGCCTTTGCAAGATGGGGGCTACGTAACTCGCTTGCTCCTAAGATTGGCAGGGGAAAATATGCAATGGCAGAGTACGAAAAGATCAAACGTATAACAGTACCATTAGAAAATTATCATCTACTTCTAATAACAACGGAGGTACAAGCTGATCATGTCAAGATAATAGCCGATGTGCTTAAGTTGCTTTAATTACAAAGAGAGAGGTGGAACAAATTAGTTAATGTGCATGATCCCTTGGTTCATGCGATGCTCCTACGCCTGTTATACTTCCAGTATAATCACCAGTGACTTCTAAAACATCTTCAGAATCACATATCTCCTTAAGTATTTCTAGAGTTAATCTCTGATTAGTCACATAATGAGTTCCTTTATCATATATAGCAGGAAGCATACCAGTCTTGTCAAATATGCGATTCTTGATTAGCTCAGAATCTGTTCCTGGTCTTGTAAATATTTCAACCATATAAAGGGGCACAATTTTTGCATCCTTTTTTTCACGTATTAGTAAATCATGAATCAGGATGGGATCTGCTTTTGGGAGGTATGTACTATACAAGCTCTCCAAGCCTTGAAAGACGCTCCTTATCTCCTGTAATTCAGCCATGATATTGTTATTTTAGTAGTAACGATTAATATAAGAGGATTTCCACTAGCAGTTTAGTTTTGTTTTTATTTTCAATAACGAAGTAATTTTGATTTTTCCATATTGTAGGTCATCGTCTTTCTGCTTTTTTGTGACAAATTGGAAAGAATAAATCATTTCAATCAAAAGGGATGAAGATTGAACCGAGCTGTTTGATCCGATGGTTCTCTAAACTCTTACTGAATTTATGCTAAAAATATTAGGTGTAGGTTGAATGCCATGATTGCAGTTCTAGTTAGATAGAGAGAAGAAATACTGAAAAGTCTTGGCAATAAACTACAAAACATAAATTATTTACTCTTAATGACGTTTTGGACAGAAATCTTGAAACCAGATGGATTCACTCCATTTCAGCCTGGATTATGGGTTTTTACGGTAATAAATACCATTTAATGCCAAAGGTTATATATGGCGATGTCCATATAGATAGTATGTCAACCAAAAAAGAACAAGAAACAACCACAACATCACAATTACAACGAGAACAGCAAGAAGCCGTCAACAAAGCATTAGACGAAACCAAATTTGATATCAAAAAGGCAACAAATGAAGCAAAGAAGGAAATTCCACGCTATACAGAAGCTGTCAGTGAATATCAAGAGCAAACCATCGAAGCCGCTAGAGACATAGCAGAGACTTACATTGAATCTCAAAAAGAGATAATTAACGCGTTCCAATCTGCTTACGGTCCATATGTAGAAACCTTCTATTCAAGAACTTGGAGCCCAGTAATCTCCTCACGAAGGATATCTGAAGTGTATGCAAACGTAGTCAGTAACCACGCTGATAACTTCGTTACAGCAACAAGGTTAACAAATAACATGGTCTTTGCGGGTATGGAAGCATTCAAAACTTCACTCCAACAGACAAAGGAAATTGTAAAGGACCTGTCCAGACTGAGCGTTAATACTGCAAAAACCTTCGAACAGACATCAAGAGAAAGCTCGAGACTAAGCACAGTTTGAAATTCCAAGTAGAAGCGTAAGAACCAAGACAAAAGAAGTAAATAATCAGAGAAATAGCTCTTCCATGGCCTTAGAGCCCATTATCTCTGGCCGCAACCCGATGACGGAGATGCACATACTTACAGAAAGAATTGTTTAGAGAAACGTGTAGCTCCATTTTTTATTCTTTTTTTAATACTATAATTGCGAAGGGAGTAAATCACACTAGACTATTCTTATGATAGGCTAATAGTGCTTGAGGGGTATAGAATTGTTGTGCTTAACTAAAGGTAAGTCAGAGTACATATAAGAGGATTTGTAAGTCTCAATTCGATATTTTTTATGAACAGACCAAAAGGCAAGCATAGTTACAGAATCACTTTTACGGTCGTTTGTCTTCACTATAATCATGGCTTGTTTGTCACTCTACGAAACAACATTCTACTCTTCAATTCATTGAGGATAGATCTGTCTAATATGCATTCATATCCTTATGACCACCAATATTGGCTTTCTTTGAATTTTGTAAACCGTAAGGAAGAGGATTTCCAAATACATTATTCTGGAAGTTTGACCGGATTCTCAAAGCTTCCTAGACATATAGATGATTTTTTTCAGTTTAACAAAGCATATTGTCATCGCATATGTCTTCTACGACTATTCAGAAATTTTTGACATAGATTTATGAATGATAACCCATTAGAATAAAATTGATGAAGTTGATTAAGTGTACCACACTTTTTGATGGAGTTTGTGAAAAGAGAGAGTCTTTTATTGGATTTGAAGGTACAGAAATAAAGTACGTTGGAAATAATAAGCCGCTAGGAGAGGGAAGTAGCGAGATAAAATCTGAAGGCAATCATATCGTTGTTACACCGGCGTTCATTGACTCGCATAGTCATATTGGCATGGTTAGGTCAGGCGAACCAGATAAAGAAGAAGAAGCTAATGAGCGTATGAATTCTGTATACCCTTTGGTAAATGCCTTACATAGTGAAGAAGTTAACGTTCACCTGAATATCTAATGGTTGCCCAGAATGAAATTATGCTAACAGAAGAGATTGAATCAAGAATGGAGCTACTCAGATAGCCCATAATACAGATAAAAATAATGTTTGCAAATGAGATAAGTGTAAAGTACTCAGAAAAGAGAAGGGTATGTATAGCATTAAGTAAAATCACCTGTTCCTCAGCTGATAAAGCGACGTCCTCCTTGCACAAAATAAGAAGTATCATATCGAGATCGAATTATGTTGTAGTGAAAGTATTACGAGTCGATCTTTTTTCTACCTTCCTTTCTATCTATCTAGCTATTCATCTTTTTTGCCTTGTCAGAAGGACTAATCGTTCTACATCGTTGGGATTTAGATACACTTCTCCTTTCATTGATTCTTTGATGCCTAATATCGGTTCTCTGCATTCTGGACACATTTGATAATATGCAAATACGCTGTTATTTTTCCCATTTTTGCCGATAAGAACATTGTTCATGTGAGGGTAAAAATTAGTTTGACAAGTCGGACAGATCATTTGTAACTATTTATTTATCACATGATACTTAAGATCTTCTAAATTAACCATAAGAATATTTAATGCATTTTAATAGGTCGAAAAGCTGCTAAGAAATTGTTATCAATTAATAATGAGCAACTGAGCAAAAAATAATGTTCTAAATCTTTATGTCTTATCTAATTAAATAAGATTTTGAAAGGAAGAGGATACCATCTGAATAACGGATCCCGATCTGATATCCTTTCATTAGCTGTTCTGCTATTGTATTTCACAAGTCAGATCGGAATCACTATTTTTCTGAGCATGCATTGAGGTCAAAAGATAAGATATCTGTATCCATCTGATTCGATGTGGTAATTAAGATTGTACAAGAGAACTGTAACTACTTTAACCATTTCGGAAATAATCATTAGAATGAAAAAATGTGGTAATATTATGAAATATTCTTATTCCTGTCATCAATCTCTTGACGCCTTTTCTGAAAGTCACCAATATCGTGAATGGGCCCCATTGAAGGATTACTACCAGTATAATCACCCATGATTCCCAATACATAATCAAAGTCATTTAATTTCTTGAGAATTTCTAGTCTTAATCTTAACTTTGTTGGTATCTCTGATTTCAACCTTAGAGCCAGCTCAATCGTTAAAAGAATTTAATGAGGTGATCCACATTTCTTCCTCTTATTCTTATTCTCCTTTTTCTACTATTGTGATAAATTTCTAGTAGGCATGGATAAATTAAACAACCTAACCAGAAGATTTGTTCTCTCTTTCTTTGGACCCATGATGATCATCCGGATATGCTTCGTCCACCAATTTATTAGCAGGCTCACCTGTGGGCAATGGGTCATTTCTATTTACTTCGTACTTGAATATTTCTGGGAAGTCCATATCCAAAATTACATTTCTACCAACTGCAATTATCTTTGACTTGGGAATATCATATCTATAACCGTGATCACCAAATACCACTATTTTGTCGTCTGTTTCTTTCATTATATAACCAACGTGGTCCTCATTCTTTGCTCTTACACCCTTATTAAACAGAGATTTTGGATATTCCTTTTCATAGGAGCTGAGATCAATCCGTGAAGAGGGCGAAGTCCATGGGTCTTCATGACTCGCAGGCATAGGGGCCTCACGATTAACCTTATACTTATTTACTATGTCGTTAAATTTGAGACCTATCAAGACATTACCCCCAACTTGCTGAATTTCTGAAATTGGAATATCATATCTTTCATGTTTCCCACCAAATACTATAATTTTGTCGGGTGTTTCTCGTACAACATGTCCTATATCTGGTGAATCCAGGGCCTTTACACCTTTGTTGAAATACTTCCCAGATGTCATAGTACTCTATTAGTTGATCACGTTGATAATATACTTTCTTAAAATCATCAGTTTAGATGGTAGTGGCTTTCCCGATGCTGTTATGATGGCGATAATGTATTCTGATCGTTATCTGCTCAACAAAACTCATCGTATTGGGAAGAAATCTGCCAGTATCAGGATTGGTGGTAGAATCTGCTCCTACCTGTGAGGGTATCCTATTCCGTTATGCTTTCTTTCGACAAGAATGACACAGCCATTTTTTTTCCTTTCTAATCGAGAAAGTTCACTCCTAAAAACCCGCTGTCCATTATTGACTGCCACATGACTGCAGTCACTTCTGAAGTAACTGCAGTAACTGCAGTAACTCCATCTGAAAGATTTAAAACTCATCTAGTATATACCTGATATTCTAGCTTAAAAAAAGAAATGAAAAATGTATAGATGTAAATTTATCAAATATATAGATATGTAAGATTTTCATCAGGTATGAATAACTTTTATAATATATTCGACTTACTTAATAGCTCATAAAAAAGTACTTCATTAAACGAGAATAATGCATGCCTACTATTTTTATGTAATACAATTTTATACCTTTTACCTTGATAGGCTGTGTTCCTTTCCTAATATTTTCATATTTTTACTTTACTTTTGCAGAAGCTACAAATTATTATTTTTGGTAAAATGATAGAATTGCTTTCTCCATATCATCCTCGAATTTTCTTAACAATCTATCGAAACTCTCGTGTAGTTCTTTTACTCTTTTCTCTGTCTCCATCCTAAAACTTTCCATATCAATGGCACTATACGCATGGTAGTATCCACCTTCTTTCAGTGTCTTTGTATCTTTTATACAAATGCCTAAACCAACCAGCTTCTGCAAAGACCTGAAAATGGTACTTTTATCTCTGTCTGCTTTTCTGGCAAGCTCTTCCATAGTTAAAGGCTTCTTATTTTTAATTAAAAAAAATAATAGGTCTAGTTCTAATGGCGATAAATCATACAGATAAATGAATAGATCCTTTACGGTAGAATTCATACGTGTAATTGCGCTGATAGGAGATGAAGGCATAAAGCTATCGTATAAATAAAGAAGCTAATTCTATTTATAGGTACTGGGCAGTTTTGACTTAAATTGGTAAGTATTGCTGTCTATGCCCAATACCGTAAAACCTTAATAAGGGACCATTAGTATAGATACTAGTAAAGGAAAAGAAGATGAAAAACACTAAGCAATACAAGAGCTGGCTTTACAACGAAAGTAACAATCCTACTAGAAAAGTCCAGAGAATGGATTCTACTGCAGATGTTCTAAATGCTATATCAGATGATAAATCATTAGCTATCCTTAGATCTATTGCTATAGCTAGTGCGGATAGTGGAATTCTTATTTCTAATTTAAATCTCACTCGTAAGCAATATTATTCAAGACTTTATAATTTGGTCAGGGCCGGACTAATTAGAAAAGAGAAAAGAAAACATTTCCTTACCTCATTTGGCAAGATAGTTTACGGTGCTCAACTTACAATTGGAAGGGCTATTAGTAATTCATGGAAACTTAAGGCAATAGATTCCATCGGAACGTCAGGTAATCTCCCATTAGATGAACATCTAAAGATTATTAATACAATAATAGACGATAAAGAAATCAAGGAAATCTTACTTTCAAAGTCTAGCAATCTACCGGCGATTGCTATGAATGACAACAAATTGAGTCCTGATGATAATGTTGAAAATCGATATATCAAATGTACGGGGAATTAAAGAACAACTGTCCTCAGTTAATTCTTCCCCACATACTAGATATAACGAATTAGAGTCATATCGAAGACGAATCCTCATAGTGGACGACGAGTACGACCTTACGTTAACCTTCAAATTTATCTTACGGGATAATGGATACGAAGTTTGTACATACAATGATCCTGAGTTAGCATTATTGAATTTTAAGGCAAATTTTTACGATATGATACTCCTAGACTTCAAAATGCCAAAATTAAACGGTTTTCAACTATCTAGAGAACTGAGAAAGAAGGATAATGAGGTTAAGATTTGCTTTTTTACAGCCTCTGAAGATGTTGATTATGATGAATACAAAAATCTACTTTCTTTATCAGTCGAGGAAAAGTGTTTTATCAAAAAACCAATTGACATGCATCAATTGTTATGGCTAATCCATCGGATTTTGGGGTAAAAAATATAGATCAATCAACAAATCTATTTTTTGCTAGCCTCCTCTGCATCCATTCGAAGATCACGGTTTTCTCTTCAATTCTTGTCTATTCCTGAAATCTACTGCTACTGATTCTTTTGCTGGAGTCTTAGCTCTTGTACTTTAAAACTGAGCCTTTACGTTATTTCCAAATCTTGAAAGATTGATTATAGAAAAAAGCAAACCGAACCTGGAAGCGATAATTTTTATACGCCCGTTCCAGTGACGCTTTTGGCTGACTTATATTTTGAGTACTTATTTCTGTAAACTGTTGTCCTATCATGATTGATCCTAGACTACTGGATATAACTTGCAACACTATAACTGTTGATTACGCAAGATCAGAACTTTATATATAAATCTTCAATTAATCAGATCATGAAAATAAGATCAAAGCTTTTCGTGCTATTGGTATCTCTTATACTAATAACTTTACTTGCTGCAACCTTTGTTTCTATAAATGTGTTTTCCACGGCTATGATAAGAGAAATCAAAGCTCATTTAGAAGATAATTCAGCTAATTTTATGAATAGAATCTCCGTGGATACGTCTAACAGAGTATCCGATATTAGATTCCTTGGAGAGTCTATGAATATTTTTCTAAACCAGTCTGGCACCGATCTGGTAAAAAAGTCAGAACTTCTAAAAAAATTCATCGCTACCCATAAAGATTATTCTTCCGTTTCAATTTACAATAAGACAGGAGTAAAAATTGCAGATAACAAAGGTATTCGTCTGAGTAAAAATGTGTCAAATGAATCCTTTTTCAAAAATGCGATTCAAGGATATATTTATAGAGACGATACTCAATCAAATTATTTAAAACCCTCAAAAGATAAAGAGATCGTTTTGTCTGGCCCTTTATATGATAAAGCAGGAAAGATAAATGAGATTCTAGTTTTTAGGTATCCACTAAATAATAATATAATTGAACGTCCAGGTATTGACTCTCAAAGTAAACTGGGAGTTAACCTGTTATCGGGTGACGGCAATGTCATATATTCTAGCTATGATAACACAGCTCTAGCGAATGCTGGCGCTGCAACCCGTTTTGCTCACCTGCCAATATATCATCAGATAAAAGATTCTAACAATATAGTGGAAAGTGCAATATCCAAAGATATTGGATCCCCTTCTGGAAATACGTTATTTGTTGCAGCAAAGGAGAGCGGTATTATTCGAAGTCCTGATTCTATCAAAAACAAATGGGTGTTGATCACAGCTATGAATACACAAGAGGCGTTTAAAGAAGTGTTGAGCTTAAGAAATATGTTTATTATTATTACTGCTATAGTCTTGGCGATTTCAATAATTGTTATCTATATTGTTGTAGCTCGAGCCATTTCTTCACCTCTCACAAAGCTCAAGAATGCAGCAATAGAGATAGGCAAGGGTAACTTAGACCTTGTAATTACGTCTCCTTCTACTGTTGATGAAATAGGAGAATTATCTTCTCAATTTGGAAAAATGAGAGCAAGAATAAGAGCGCGCACGGAAGAACTTGTGAGAAAAGACAAAGAGCTCGAGACTGCAAATCGGGCATTACTTGAAAATGAAAAGTCTAAAGATGAATTTATTTCTATGGTAAGTCATGAATTAAAAACGCCAATTGTTCCTATCAAGCTCTATTCTGATATGTTAGCAAAGTCGGGATTTATGGGTAATCTAAACCAAAAACAACACAAGGCTGTACAAACAATTCGTAAATGTGTTAGCAAGTTGGAACTCTTGGTTAATGACATATTAGATGTATATAAACTCGATATGGGGAAGTTAAAGTTCTCAAAACTTGACATAGATATTGCCGGTTTGGTAGATGAAACGATTCTAGAACTTAAACCTCTGACCAATGAAAAGCAGATTAAACTCGAAGCTGATTTCAGAACTAAAGGAACTGTTTATTGTGATCCAAAGAGGATAGGTCAAGTATTTTCTAATTTGATTAAAAACTCAATAGATTTTGTGCCAGAGAAAGATGGAAAAATAATCGTAAGAAGTGAGGAATTCAAAGACTCCAACAATAATATTTCTAACGGGTCTTCTGCTCAATCTTCCCCATCCGTGTTATTTACCATAGAGGACAACGGTATTGGAATCTCCGGAGGATTGGTCGACAAATTATTTCAGAAATTTTATCAGATTGATACTGATTCTACAGTAAAACATGGAGGTACCGGTCTTGGGTTAGTAATATGTAAAGGGATAGTGGAAGCTCACAGAGGAAAAATATGGGTTGACATAACTTATACAAAAGGAGCATCTGTGAAATTCACTTTACCAAGAAAATCCGAAGACTAACAAGGTGATGAGTAGCTTTTATTTATTGATGTTTTAGGATGACACCGATTCCTTATATCCTGAACAAGCAGTTGATAATAATAATTTTACGAATATGAAGCGTTAGAATAAATTATTTAGGCCAAGATTTTGTGGGTTTCATATATTCCATAACAGACCATCTATGCTCATAGGATAAAAATCATGACATTCTCACAGTAGTACTAGTACGTTCTATGCTTCTGAATTTCCTTCAGAGCTTCAAATAATTTTTTCAGCTGATTTTTGGTGGGATTAAGATCTTCAATCTCCTTCAGACCTACCATGAGTGTCTTTAGTCCGCTGTAGATCTCTTTATCTTCTAGAGTATCAACAAGCGCCTCAACCCCGAATGGTTTTTGCATTAACTCCACAACTCGCTTCAGCTGCTTTATCGAATCTTCCAAAGCCTCTTCTAGGTATGCTGAAGCAAATATTATTCTCTGGTCTGGTTTAAGTTCAAGAATCTCTTTTGCAACTTGTAACCCGTCCTTCTTTGGCATTTTATAATCTAATATCACGGCGTCAAACGGGGTGTAGTTGTGATTTTTTTTACTCCTCTGCGATTTTATATGCTTCATTTCCTCATTATATCTCTTTAGACATTCTTCTCCGTTCTTAGCAAGGATGACTTCATGCTTCCTACTTTCAAGAGCATCTTTGTAAGATTCTGAGATATCAACATCGTCTTCGGCTATGAGGATCTTCATAATAGCGATATGCTAAATTATTATGCAACTCGTTATTAACATTTTGTGAACGCAAAAACAACGATAGTAATAAATATGCTTACTCTACCCTCAAATCAGTTCTCTGGCTTGTTTATAATTTAGAGCATTATTTTTTTAAATTTAGAAAAGAGATCAAACAAACCTATCTACCTCAGAATTTTGGATTTGGTTGGGCGTTACACATGTGTTTGCCAATAATCAATAGATGCTAGCGTGATAGATTACATGACAAAACGCAGACTTTTCTTACTTTAGGTGTTGCATTATGGTTTGATGATGAAACCATCTATACTTGTGCCCGGCCAGCACTGATGAGTAAGACTCATCTTCCTCCCTGTCTACTGGTTATGTGTTCTTTAGTTATTACTCTCTAGCATATTTAAATTGCTGAGGAAAATAATATAATGCGACGTTACAATTCTCAAGCGTATTGCTGCGTTGTTTTAGTATAACAAGTTCTTTATCTCTAGACAAAAAGAAAAAAACAAAATCGGTATTAAAAACCTATGAAATTTAGATTTTAACTTCAGAATAATAATACTGTCCAAGGATCAGCCAATTTACTCATTTACTTACAAAAAGTCATTCAATTCTTATTTTTTCTAATCTAATAAAATATTTTCAACCTGTAATCAATCCCTTATATTAGAAAGCGTTATCAACATTCTAGATATACTAGATATGATGCATGATTCCGACAAGGTAATGGACATCAATATTGGTCCTCTTTTCGAGGAAGAAGTACCAATGGCCGATCGTATCTTTCGATTAGCATTTGGGACATTCCTTGGTTTGGCAGATCCGATGACATTCTTTGGGGACGCTGATTATGTTCGTACCCGCTTGCTGGCCGACCCCTCTGGTGCTCTTGCCGCCAAGACCAATAGTGGAGAACTAGTAGGTTTTAACTTTGTTACTAACTGGGGTAGTGTGGGTTTTTTTGGACCGTTGGTGGTACATCCAAAATACTGGGATAAAGGCATAGGTAAGCGGCTTCTCGAACCGACTATGGATATCTTCAAAGAACGCGGTAACAAGCATTTGGGTCTTTTTACCTTTGCGCAAAGTCCAAAACATGTAGCTCTATATCAGAAATTTGGCTTCTGGCCAAGATTTCTCACCGCGGTTATGTCAAAACCTATCGATATAGGTGAAAAAAGATACGATACTATCACTAATTCTAGAAATTGGTACTGGGATAAATATTCCGAAGTAGCTGAGAGTGATCAACAAGAGGTAGTCAATCAATGTCGTTCAGTCACAAACTCAGTGTATGAAGGATTAGACCTGCAACATGAAATTCGCGCCATTCGCAACCATAATCTAGGCGATACTCTATTACTCCGCTCTCGTAAAAAACAAGGTAAGGTGGTCGGCTTAGCTGCATGTCATTCCGGACCAGGTACTGAGGCTGGTAGTGGCTCATGCTATATCAAATTTGGGGCAGTATTTTCAGAACCTAACAAAGAACAGACCTTTGAGGGCCTTCTGGGTGCGTGCGAGTTGTTTGCTAAAGAAAAAGGCCTCTCTAGAATTGTTGCGGGAGTCAATACAGGCAGATCTGAGCTATACAAAAAAATGTTATATTATGGCTTTCGTTCCGATATGCAAGGAATATCGATGCATAAACCAAACGAACCTGGTTATGATTTGGCTGATATCTATACAATTGATGACTGGCGATAATACTCATCAACGTCTTCAAACATTCAGGGATCAGAATGATTTAGTAGCCAACATATAATATCAAAGGGTGCTCTTATGGCGTGCATGATGATGATCGCATCATCAGCTTTTCCCGCTTAACGTGTGCGATCATAACGTTTATCTCTAGTTTTTTTTGCTCTCTTCCCTTATGGCCCTGAAAGTTGACATCGAGGAGAATTTTACTCTTCAGCATATTTATCTAAGGGATAAAATTTGAGACATTTATGTAAAGATAGGCGCATATCATTATATCGACTATTCATGCCACATTTTTTAGCCCTGCTGCACCAGAAGTTAACAAAAATAGGTTGGCGAATATAGGTGTGAGGGGTAATATGACACATAAGGATAGATCGGGTAGTTAGCCTGCCTGCAAACCAACGGATCACCTAGCCGGTATTTGCCGAAGAATCTAAAGGCATATTTCAACCAGTGATGTTCCGCGTTTTACTTTGGTTTGACATTAGACTACTATGTTAACAAATAATATTCAGTATAATTTCCCAATTTCTTTTTATACATGGACAATATTTAGAATATAGGAATTCGCTAACCTTGGCTTTGGGTACTATACTCTCGAGTGCAACATTTTGCTCTTTTTATGTGTTATCGATAGTTAGGACCGAATCGAGTCATAAATGGAGGATCAGATAAAAATGGACAAAAATAGTTCGTCACCAGATATGAAATTAATAACAGTCGGATGTATTCTCTTTCTTTTAGTGTTTGCAAACTCAATGATGAATTACAGCTATGCTGTCCCACCGCAGGCTCCCATAAAGCCATCTATAATGATAACTGCAAATTCGAGCAGCCTGTATACAATTCCTTCCACCTTCGTTAAAGTTGATAGGTTTAGTGCAAATTATATTATAGCTGGCAAAATTTCTTCAATAAATGCTTCAAGGGAATTGATTATGTCAACAATAGCCGACGATTTCGATAAGAATCCGAATATTGGCTACGTAGTGAGCAACAGCAGCTCATTGAATCCCAGCTCTCAACCAGGGCTACCGAATCCATTCGTCAGTATGGACATAATAAACCAGAAGATTACGAATGGAATTCGGGACGCTATTATCGCTACCTCTGCAACTAGTGCCGCAGGAAAAAATGTGGAATTAAAATGTACATTTGGAATGATCTTGTCTGATTTTAAGTGCTCGTAATTCTTTATAGAAGTGAAGGTACAATGAATAAACATCAAAGTTACGACCTTAAATAAAAATAAAGCAGATAAATTAGTTAGACAGGTAAGCAGGCCATCATCACTTCACTATGAAGAATTAAAGCGATTAAAAATAGGCTACCTGAACTAGGAAAGAAGATGCTGTGAATCTGTTAAAATTGCTTTTCGAACTTAACATTAATGGCAACAAGACTTTTCTGCATCATGATAAAAATCATTAAAATAAAGCTCGACTCATACAAGGTCTTGATATATGAAGCTAGCGAAGCTAGGCAGTAATGCATCAATCATTATTGGGTTGATAATGGTGATCCTAGGGATAATATTTCTATTACAAAGTAAATCAGTTGTCGGTCCGTCGGCTTCATTTATGTATAGTAATCCTGTATGGACAGTAAATGGCTCCATAATAACTGGGACAGGATTATTTGTCGTTGCAATAGGGGTGGTCACTAGATACTTTACTTGGCAATAAATTTGGTATTTGTAGCGACTACCGTTCCTCGATTATACGACTTCCAAATTCCTCCTCATCAATGAGCTGAAAGACGTAGAAATATCTATGGAAGAGATGCGAAAAATGCTTGTTATTGCGTATAGAAAAAAATGAACAGCTATTCAGTATTGATATAATACATACTTTTATGAAATAAAATTCTCGATGACACTGAATAAACATATCACTTTCAATTAATGAGTATCCAGTACTTATACAGTTACTAACTCTAGTAACAGTATGTGTGGCTTGCACGTACATGTTATATGCTACGAGTAGGAGTTGAAACCTCTTCCTTTTGTCGATGCACTGATTCAGAAGCTAAAGTCTACCCACGAAGCATGCGCTGAAGCATTTAGATAAACGAACTATCTTTTCTCTCTTGGCTCAAACCCCAGTTCAGCGTTTGTGATTATAATCAAATGTACATGATTCGTTAGGTAATATAGGAAAGTTGGAAAGTTCTGTATTCGAACAAATGGGACATCTATTTTCAGGGGGAGCATAAACTTTCCAAGGTATGTTGCACACCAGAAACATGTGTCACCTAAGTCGAATATGGTCTCGCTTTGTATTGAATTTTGTTGTTGGCTATTTATGTAAGTTTGTTCTCTTGTGGATATGCGTGGGTATGAACTATCATGACTAGCCATTTCCCAATTCTAATTCTAATATTAGAACACCATTCCTATAATTTTTACTATATCCTATGGAATTAAAGCGATATGGTGTGGACTTTTTCACTTGAGAAAGTGAAACACCATTATTTTCCACGTTTGTGATAGCTAGAATAATAATATCCACCAATAAAATCTTCTTCAGAGAGCTTGGAAGACTAGACATACAATATCTTTAGGGCCCAAGAAAACTATTCAAATATAATCATCTAGTATGGATTTATGGAAGGTATAATTATTCATGGAGATTCTGAAGATCAATGCAGGCTTTATTAACGACACCCAAGATTCGACCATCGAATAGAAAGATAAGACTTCATAACAAATTATACATACATCATACATCAAACTCAAGATTTTAAAGATTGATATGATAATTACCTTTAATCTAGAATATAGAGGAAACTATGACATGGAGGTATTCTGAACAATGGGAGATACAAAGACTAAAGAACATCATAATATTCTCTTGGGACAATGAGACAAGAAAAAAGGCAGTTGATACATTAGCCTCATATCGTAAAAATGCAATACCTACTTTAGCAGATATTGCTTCTTGGACTGCATGGGATAACGAGCTCGAGAATATGTCTTAGATAAAATAAGACAAATTAAAGAAGGTATTATTTAGACCTCTAATCACCTAACCCCTAGTTAATAGATGCTCTTTACTAGCCTAGACACTCAGGTCCAAACTATAGCACACTTACCTGACGTTAGAATCTATCCGATAGAGACGCGACTGCCGTAACGATAATAGAGTATGTTTTTAATTAATGACTATGCTCAAATCAATGGATAAGATAAGCTTCCAAAAGCATAAAGTCAAAACTGAAGAAGGAAATTCAGACGAAGAAAAACGAATAGGCCAGACAGCGTTATCTTTTGAGGAAGTATGCCCTACTTGGTCTAGAAAGATAAAGCTCGGATTAAACAAAGTAGATGATCATGTACTTTCTCATGATTCTAAATATTGTCTTGTAGGAGAAGCTTGGGGATTTAGTGGAAGACATGCAGGCTACTATATAGCTCCATTGATTCCTTTGATTGGGTGTTGGACTTGTGTAAAATACGGAAGAGCAATGGGTAAAATCTCCTCTAGAAAGAAAGAATATTCGGGTAACAAGATCACTGACCCGCAGCTTTTAGTTGATAATTTTCTCAAACATTGGAATGAAAAACACAGGAATATTACGGAACGGTTAATGAAGATGCGGGTATAACATAGAATGTTGCACTGCGAGACTTGATGCCATTACTGCCAAGTCCATAATACTTAACCAAATTGGTCTAAACAGGAATGTTTTTTCTGCTTATTTATTTGTAATCTAGCTGTTTATTCTCTGTTGTTTATGATTAGTTCAATGTAGATTTGAGCTTGGCATTAATCCCCAGAAGACAAATAATCATCGATGATAACGAAAGCTAGGAGTTTGATCGCTGGCGCCGTTGAACATATCACTATTGCTTCCGCTAAGAAGAATACGATGGTCCGTGCAATAAATAAATTGAGGAAGAATGAATTACGTCCGTTAACGAAACCATTGATTATTGACTTCGCCTTGGTGTTATGTACTTACCAATCAATAAATGTTAGATAAGCATCTATATCAGGTTTCTATTTTCAGTTTGCATCTACGAAATTTAGAGGCGTTAAGCTGATTTTTGATGTGAGGACATGAGAACATCTAGTTATTCTTGTTTCTAATTTATATTATCTTATCCAATTGAACATTGTAGTAGTTTTTTAATCGATATCATGCAATAATTCAGAACAAAACTATTCCGAATGCTGGTCCTAGCATTCCTAATATTACCCGCAGCGGAGAAGGAATTTAACAATACAAAATCATATCTTTAGACATTTACGGATCTCCAGCTCTCGTTAATAATTTGAAAGCAATATTTGGTCCCATTTGTCTGATATATGCAAGCTGAATCCACAGTAAAGCCATATACTCTAACACCCGTGCATTAATGAGAGGACCAGCATCTACAGGATCAAATCCGATCTCCGTAGCTAGTTTCTTGACCAGTACTTTTGCCTTGAAATCATCCCCACAAATAAAGGCATCGGCTCTGAGGCCTCCAAATTGTAAATTATTCAATGTTTTTGCACCTATAGAATTAAAAGCCTTAACAACCTTAGATCCTTTGGCCCATTTTGCAATCTCTTCAGCAGCAGATGTCGAGGATTCATTTACCAATCCCGTTAGGTCGGCATTAATCGGATTTGTGGAGTCTATCAAGATCTTTCCAGAGAGATCCCCTGCGCTTTTGATTGCTTCCTCAACAGCCATCCACGGTATAGCAATAACTATTACATCTGCAAAAGTGGCTGCCTCACCAATTGTTCCAACCTTAACACCAGAGTTTGTAAATTTGATCAAATTCAATATGTTGGGACTTTGAAGATTCCTAACACCAAACATTATCTGATGACCTTTTTTCGCCCATATTTTTCCTAATGTGCCCCCCACATCTCCTGCCCCAATAATGGCAATTTCCATGTCTTTATATTGCTCTTCTATTATTTCAGTTCTTGTTAATTGATTATTTCAAAATATTCAGGTTTATCCGTAATCAAGAAAAGCAGAGCTGAGTTGCTCATAAGATAATTTGCTTATACGTTAATCTCTAATTTAATTGGCTCTAAGGGGCTTATTTACGTAGAAACCTTTCTAAGTAACTAAAACGATAATATCCTCAGACAATTTCAATGGATATGTCTGTTTCATGCTGCAACTGCGGTAAAAAAATTCAAGATTATCCATTATATTGCCAGATGTGCGACGATTATTTTTGTTCAGACCAGTGTCATAAGAACAAACATACAAAACAACTGCAGAAATTTTGATGTGTAGTTTAAGGATATGTGAATTGGGTAGAGGAACATGTAGCTTTATCCATCTCAAGTTTGGTTTTGAATTACAGCGAAGCCATTAGTTGAATGCGCCGATAGGCCAGCATTAAGATTCCGATGGTGTGCAAGTAGAGATGTCGACATCGATATCCAAGTATTTTTTAAAGGATCAGCTCGATCAATAATTAATATATTAATTCAGATTACTCCCGACACATCAAAATGTAATAGAATTAACATTTAGAAGATAACTCTTAATTATCATATAGAAGATATGTATATCACCATGGCTTCAAGAAAAGACGAGCGTAAGGATGAGACAAAAGCAAAGCCCGAACATAATGACAAATTATCAACGCCTCCTGAGAGAAAGCGCGCCGCAGAAGAACAAGCCGCTCTTGTACCTTCAGCAGCATCTATACAACACCAGCAACGACAAGAAATCAGAGAAGCTATAGTAAGTGCATTTGACGAGGCAAAGGAGAATACTCAAAAAGCTGTAAAGGAAGCAAAAAAAGATTTTCCACATTTTACACAAGTTGTTAGTGACTATCATGAACAAACTCTTGAGACTTCTAGAGAAATAGTAGAAAATTACATAGATTCACAAAAAGAGATTATCAATTCATTGCTATCTACATGGGTTTCGGAGATAGGAAGTCGATACGATACATTTTGGTCAAATATGATGTCTACAAATAGGATGACAGAAACCTATGTCAAGATGGTTAGCCATTTGGCAGAGAACACGATTACTGCAACAAAACTATCTAATAACATGTTTATTGCTAATATGGAAGCTTTAAGGACATCAATGCAACAAGCAAAAGATAACGTGAAAGAAATCTCAAGACTGGCTGTTAGCAATGCAAAAACGTTTAAACAGATAGTTGCTGGAGAATATGTCAAGTCATCAAACCAAACTTAAGCAAGAGATTCCATAGAAAGAGAGAGCCAAAAGAACATAATGTTAGCCAACGAATAATAATTATCTCTCTGCCCTATTTTTTATTATTATTCAAAAATCGAATGTGTTATTGTTATTATTATTATTCTTGATTTCATCTCTTTTGCTCATCAACCATTGCTGTGCTCTTTTCTTAACCAACTGCTTGTCAACTATAATATAGGCCATTTCATAGAAGCTGATTCCATTTTTATGTGATTGCAGATCAATCCATCTTATAGTTTCTGCAAGCTTTGTGTCATTTTCAGATGTTAGTATTAAACCATCCACGACCTCAGTGAATCGAGTTATGTTCTCTTTATTAATCACAGTTGTTTAGTTAAAAGAATTAATTTTACGTTATAATATAACCAGAATTGACAGAATGCTCATAATCTCTTTATTACTAACCTGTAATATCAAATTGTATCATATTGAGTTCATTGAGAGGGAACAAGGCTAACTTTTGCCAATAGTAATAATTGATAGAGTATGTTAGTTCAACAGATCCCCTATTTCGTTGTCTTTAGGGAAATATTAGAGAAGAAGCTTGAATCTATAAAGCTATCTAGTATTTAACAAAATCTGAAGAGAAGGTCGAATTGCGGCTTATCCCAAGCGTCGAAAATACAAACCTCGTCTCACGCAAGCGTGCAGATAGGGGAAATTTGAACTGACAAGTGTGTATCCTTAGAATGTAGAGGTAGAGAATTCAATATGAAGATAGTGCCAAATACACTTAATATTTTTGTTTGAACTATCAGTGTTAAGCAAATCTAATATACTACAAAACGTCGTACCGATGCTAATATGAAGTCCATAATCTTAACTACTATTGCCGATGCAGTATTGGCAGTTATTTTGGTTCTTGGTGGAACGGCGGCATTTACGAACATGCAGAAGGTCAATGCTCAGATGAGTCCTAGCAACATGACTGGTGGAGTGATGGGTATGAAGGCTGGTGGTGGTGGTGCCGGTCCTAATGTCACTGGTTCCATTAAATTATCTACTGTTATAGGGAATGCATTATCCTCACAGATAAAAGTAGGCTTAAATCAAGCCGCTGTAATAGCTGAAAAAGCTGTTGGTAATAATTCTCATGCTGTTGCAGCACATTTTGGAGTAGAAAATGGGTATTTAGTGTATACTGTATGGGTCATTGATGGTACATATAATTTCCATAGAGTAGTAGTGGATGCAGGTGATGGAAAAGTGTTAGCAAATCAACCTATATCTAAAGAAGAATCTATGATGATGCATGGTATGATGATGCATGGAGGTGGGATGATGATGCAACACGGACGCGCAGGGATGATGATGCGTGGAGGTGGTGGTTACGGTGCAGGCGGATCCCCAGATATGATGATGGGTGGACCTGGAATGGGTAAACCCTAGCCCTAATCGTAATCTAGTAAAAGAGCCAATTACAAAGATAGAAACACAACAATCATTTTTTTATCGATTTATTTATTGTCCATCGAAGGATCCTCAAGCAGGAAAATGAAAAGCAATCCAAAATCATATTCAATAAATGAAGGATTTGAGCTTGGGTATCAAGAGCAATAAAAATAAAAATATTAATAGATTAGAATGGCGCAGAAGCAAAGCTTTAGGGATGTGTAGTTAAGGCAATAATCAGAATATGCAGAAATCTGACAGGGTAGTTTGTTTTGTAGGCAATGATTTGTGTTGTTTCTCTTCTACGAGTGACACTTCCTTATCCTTCCATGTTGCTTCTGATATACCGAGCAATCTCCTAAAAACATTAGCAGTTCCAGGACCAAAACCAGCATAGTGGTTATTTGCTGCTACAATCGCTAATTCTACCCTGTCTGCAACATTCTCTGTTATTTGTTTGACTTTATCACTCCAATACTGCAATTCTGCAATTCTATCAATTTGAATTCTTCCGAAATCTTCTTCCCCTATGCGCCTATCGCCAATGAATCTGACATACAGAAAGTCTGTGGTTATTACTGGAGGTGTTCTTAATCCTGCAAGCTGACTCCAGACCATGCAGATATTGTTATTGGCAAAGAAACTGTAAGCCAGGTCTTGGAACCATGAGTTATTTCTAACTTCTACTGCATATCTGAATCTGTTATCTAGTTCGGGTACAAACTCTCTTAAAGCCTCTAATCCCTCAACTATACCTAACGAGGGTGGTAGTTGTATGAGTAAAGCTGATGTTTTATCTTGAAGAGGATCAATTTGAGAAAAGAATATCTCTAGTTCGTTTTCAACATTTTTCAGCCTTTTGTCATGAGTTATAACCTTTGGGAATTTAGCAGTAAACCTAAAATTGTCAGGAGTCTTCTTCAACCAATTCTTGACGGTAAATGCAGTTGGGATTCTATAGAATGATGAATCAATTTCCACAAAATCAAACACGTGTGAATAATAGTTTAGCCATTCGGAATTATCCAGGTCGACTGGATAGAATGGACCCTTCCAAGATGAGTAGCTCCATCCGGAACAACCTACGTAGATTTGCAATGATTTGGCGTTCCTCTAAATCTATCTCTTAGTCGAGCTTCTACGTGTTGTTCTTCTTCTCCTAGTACTTTCAATCAGACCTATAACCTGGTATCCATATTCGAGGTTGTGTTTAACATGATTGATGCCATGTGAATCGTGTGTAATAAATTTCCCATCAAGTAGATTCTCGATGTAAGTTCTAACTTTTCTTATAGATAGGGCAGCCACCTGAAGTTGATTGTCTGTGAGTTTTCTGCCAAGTTCTTTTTGGATTTGATTTCTAAAATCCTTTGGGGTTGCTATTAGTTTACAATACTTCTCTATTTTGGTGTGGTTGAAACAAAGATTGCTTATCTTCTTGATATCAGAATCATTCAACTTTGCTAATGAATGTTCCAATTCCTTGCTTTTTCTTCCTGTAATCTGAGCAAGGGTTTCAACCAGAAGAAGTTCCTCTTTTTGAACTTCATGAAGAGGCTCTGACGGTATTGAGTTGGATCTAGCAACGGCGGAAGTACTAGCTGTAGGGCGTATCTTAATGGCTGTGGCAGCCAGGATAGATTCTGAGGGTTTTGATTTCCTTGACTTGTAGTATTGTTCTACCGCATTCAGTCCCACTTTTCTACCACTGGTATCAACACCAATAGCTAGAATAGCGATGACATCAATGATAATTTTTGGATAATTAAGCTTAAGAGAATCATTTGGGGTTTCATAGTCTTCCATGATATCTCTATATATTTTGAATACTATCACGTTTGCTGTTGGCCTTTTATGTTCTAGTATGCCTTCTGTTGCTAACGTCAGAAAGTCGTACAATTCAGACTGGGAAAATACATGCATGGTTTTTGACATTGTATATAAGTCTGCTATTATTTTCAGTGCAACAATACGTTTACCATAAATATCAACAGCATCAGCTGCAGTAACATTTTGCACAAACAGTTCGTTGAGCTTGCTACGAATTTCACTTTCTTCAATCTTCATCTTCAGGACATCGAGACAGTAGTTTAGATCTTTTATGACGGTGCCCAGAGAATTATTTCTTTTTTGATCCTCGTCCTTATCTTCTTTCATTTTGGTCTATTCATCGCTTAATATTATGTAACTCGGAGTCTTCTCCAGCTCTTCCCTCTTCGAATGGCAGCTATAACAAAAGCTACACTTCATACAAGTAAATTGACTCCTGTTATAACAAGAAGCGCATTCATGATAATTCCATTCTAAGGAATCTCGCAGATATTCGTGGCGTCGTAATTGTAATTGCTGTCTTAATCGAGCTTCCACTTCTTTCACTTAGTCCTCCCCTTAGGCGCTTTTTTCTGCTGCAAGCTTGCTTTGAGTGCGGAAACTAGGTCTTTGGTTTGTCCTGAAGGTTCTTTTTCTTCCTGAATAGTAAACGTCTTACCTTTTGATTTGGCATCAATTAGCTTTTCTAACTCTTTAGCGTATGTATCTGAATACTGACTTATATCGAACTCCTGACTAGTAAGATTCTGTACCAGAAGCTGTCCTAGCTCCATTTCCTTGCTGTCGATCTTTGCAGGAGTTGATTCAGAGATTTCTTTAATTTGATCTACAGGTCTTATTTCATCCATGTAGTGAAGTATATGCATAACTATCCCTCTTTGATATGCTCTCAAGGCTACAAGATGCTCTTTGTTATCTTTGAGAATCACCTTACCTACTGCCATTTTGTTTGTGTCTTTCAACACTTTGACTAACAAGCTATAAGCCTTATCTTGCTGATTAGTTCCTTTTTTTGGTTCTGGGGCAACATAATAGCTCTTTTCCACAAATATAGGATCAAACTCGCCTGCGTCAACAAATTCCTTGATATCAATTGTTTTAGTTGTTTTGAGCTCTATCTTTTGTAATTCGTCTTTTTCTATTACGACGTAATTATCTTTTGTAATCTCATATCCTTTCTTTATCTCAGAATATGATACTTCTTTTTCTTCAACAGGACACCATTTCTTATATTGAATTTTATGACCATTTGAACATAGTTGGTTGAAAGAGAATCCTTTCCCGTCGGCTGCGTTGTACAGCCTCATCGGAATATTTACTAGGCCAAAGCTTATACTTCCTTTCCACATTGATCTCGGAGGAGCAGAGCTCAATTATATTATGATTATCAGCTGAGCTCTAATAATTATAAGACATTACGAAGATTAGCTAGAAGCTTTAGCTATTAGTTATCTTATAGTGTTGAAGTAGTAGCTTTATTTAGCTAAGAACAAAAGGAATTTGTTTCCCTAATAATTCTACATTTATTTGGCTGCAGTCAAATACCACCCACTTCCCAAGAATAGAAGGGAGGTAAACTCGCCGTGACAGAGGTTGAATTACTCTAGGAGTACTGCTGCTTTTCTTTTATAGTCACATTCTTCTACAAAACCCTGATGAATAAAGAATTCACTTTAAGAGCTATTATGATGATATCTCTTGTATCAACAATAATTGGAATTTGCGTAACTCCAATATTACTACAACCAAAACAGTCCGCATTTGCGGGAAAGACATAGGCAGCAGGGATATCAGAGAAGCCCCTCCAGCTATCACAGGTGACAACGTCTATGTAGCATGGTGGACTAACAAAACAGGAAATGACGAAGTAATGTTTAGGGCCTCAATAGATAAGGGACAAACTTTTGGAGAAAGATTGATCTGAGTAATACTCCAAATTCTGATTCGACTAGAGTAGGGATAGAATCGGACGCTAATAGTGTTGTAGCCACATGGGGGGAGACAAATCAAACTGCTGATATACCAGTTATGAAAATTAGCACAGATAATGGAAAGACATTTGGTCCTATGCTGAACTTGTCGAGTAATGGAACTATTGGGAGGTAGGCGGATAGAACTACAAACATCGAATATGGACTCATATCTAACTGGATTAATGATGATTCCGCCAGTGTTGACATTTTCTCTTTTTACACCTTTGTTTATGCTAGAACCCTAAATAAGGACTGATTTCGGTACGGGTCCAGAGGGATGTGAAACATAATTGACTCAATTTTGAGGCCCTAAATAACGTCAACCAAATCGATCAGCATCGAGATATCCGTCAGTCATTGGTCCGGGTTCGGTGGAATCAACGACGATATCGGTGCTAAAATTAGGTTCCTAAATGTCTATATCGTAGTAAGGTTTAAAAGGTTTTTGTTGGTTTCTAGTTTATAGAATGTCATCATAATCTGTTGGCCTAACTTGGCTTATGCAGTGATCTATAAATGACTTTCAGTGGACGATGCACTGTAAGACATCTCTTTCTTTCGAATGGAAATTAGTTAGCAGAATATATGATTAATAATAGGCTGACTGATGGTATTATAGCTGCTAGTTTACACTTTAACGATGAAAAATATTACTCTAAATAGAAGAGAGACAATGGCACTTGCAGTCAGTAGTAGCATCAGTATTACTGTTAGGAGCACACATAGGCGTTAGTGCATTTGCATGTAATAAAGGAAGCCCCCGATTAGTGCCGCTATCATCAGATGACGCAAGAGGTCAAATTATACCCCACAAAAAGAAATAAAGAAGGCCGTATTTGATCCATTACAAAGACTACAGGATATGTTCCAAGATGTAAAATGTGGCTGTAAAAAGAATTGCTAAAGCATAGTCTAAAAAAGTTCCACAAACGAACTTTATTTTAAACAAAATTTGATAGTATGAAAACTAAGAAAAATCCTTCTAATTAGAGGGATAATAACCGGCCCTTTTGTAAGACATTTTGTTCTTGTGCAAATTCGGAAAATTTTCTTAGATTTCGATATGTCGTCGAATTTCTTTCTATTTAAAGGATATGCTCTGGGGAATCCATTTCGACAAAAATTTGCGAGATGTTGATCCCGTATATACTTATTAGAACCCTTAATGTCCTATTACTCATGACTAATCCTTATTTGCAAGAGTGTTTTTTTGAGTCTATGAAATTGAGCAAGAAGAAAGCAGGCTCCTTAGATGAATTGCAGGGGAGAGAATAGATGGCCGATAACAAAAAGGCAATGAGAAAATTAAAATTACATGTAGGAATGTCCTTAGATGGTTACATAGCAGGACCAAATAATGAAATGGACTGGATAGACTTTTCATGGGATAAAAAACTCAGGGAATATGAAGACAGGTTACATGAGCCAGTTGATACCATTCTTCTGGGAAGAAAAATGACTAATGAATTTATTTCCTATTGGTCTAATGTGATGAACAAACCTGAAGACCCGGAATATACATTTGCTAAAAAAATGATCGAAACACCAAAAATTGTTTTCACTAAAACACTAAATAAATCTAGGTGGATAAATACTGAAATAGCAACAGGTGATCTCAAAGAAGAGATTACCAAGTTAAAGAGCCAAGATGGTGGTGATATCATAGTTTATGGTGGAGCCTCATTCGATTCTTCCTTGATTAAAGAAAACTTAATCGACGAATTTTATTTGTTTATTAATCCTGTAGCAATTGGGAATGGAAAGACCATATTTAAGGACTTGAAAGAGATTCGTAAACTATCCCTTGTTGAATCTATAGCGTTTGACTCTGGAACAGTTTTGCTCCACTATCAAGTAAAGAAAAACTAAAAGTAACATGCATAAATAAATAATTGGAAAAGTTAGTTGGCTATTTTTTTATTATATTACTCCATTCACTACACTGTCACATAAAGGTATCCAGACGGACTACCTTCTAATGTATCCATCCTTCAAAACTTGATCCACTTTCTATTTTGTTTTATACCATTATCTTTGTAGTAACTGGTTTGGACTATTTTATTGCAAAAAAATATGATTATTAATTAGAATAAGTCATTATTAGAATATTCAAGATATTTCTTCCAACTTACTAAAATCTCCAAACACTATTGGTCCAGGTGTAATGAGTTCCTTGACTTCCTTATACAATTCATTTCCCCTCTTGTCACCTTTGAATGCCTCCATTACCTCCTGAACATGTTTGGCATCTCTATAGAATTGGATTTCCAACCACACGTCCTCGTCATCATTGGCAGAAATGGTTTTTGACAAATTTACAAAGTCCATCATATCCTCTCTTGCATTCAACCTATACACATATTTTGACACGCCGTGTTTCTTAAAAAAAATATCCGTTTGTTTGCCAATCTTTACTAATGCATCATGATTCTCCTTTGGGGCACGGATGAAAAAAATTTTAAGAAGATCCCCGGAATCTTTTTGGTTTGCAAAGTCGTCCGAATTATTCATGTGAATCGATAGAATATGATATTATATAAATAACAAAGGGATCAAGAGTATACCAGCATTAGATGATTATTCGGATAAGTCAGTTTAACAATAGTTTTTGGTTTATTTTGGTATGATATTTATGATGGGCCTAGATGAAGGAGAACCAAAGTCCAATACTCATCGACGGTGCGATCAATAGAATGGTAAATGATCGGATCTTTTCTTAATATCTGGCTGAAAAGTTGCTATTATCCATTTGATTCCCACAGGGCATACCAGTACAAGCATCATCTCGAGAAGGCATTACTAATAGTAATGGCAAAGGATCTTTTACTTTGCATTTGGATTCTGCCGATTTTCAAGGACAAAATGGTCTTCAGCTAAAACTGATTCTGCACTGGTCGCCAGAAGGTGGTGCCAATGATGATATTATTCAAGAAAATAATACAAAGCTAGCAGAATTTAAAGAAAGAGAAAGAGCAGAGTACGAAAAAGCCTATGTGGAAAGTGTGAGAGATAGGGTGGAAAAAGCCAGTAAAATAATTACCAGAAATAGTGATGAATTAAGAGAGGAAGAACGAATAGTTGTATACCGTAAACTAATTCAAGAAATGCTATTGAAAGGTGTCCCCATTCCAGATGACAGAACAAGACATGTTGTATCAGAACTTATAAATTCTATTTTTGACGTAGAGAAGATGCTCTATTTCGTTGCTCCCGAATGGTGGCGGCCAAGATTATACCGAAGCAAACAACAACTTCGGGAAATTCCTGCTCTAAGCAACAATCCCCCTGTAGTTATAGGCGGCGAACTTACTAAAGTCCTACAAAAAGGCTTGATGACCAAAATGAACACCGCAGAGTTAAATTCACAGTCAAATCTAATGAGTCCAAGTACAGTAGGATGGGACGGCATCAACGATATTAATAGGGATAATTATTATATCACAGAATCCTCTGAACCTGCCAAATTAGGTAGTTCTCTGGGATGGCTGTTACAGTTAGATGGTGACAATATGCGAAATGCTTTTTTGAATGCCCCTTGGGTGAAGGCAGTAATACCTATCAGGCCAGGTAAAGAGGAGGCAGCAATTAACTGGTTGAAAGGTGTAGAAGGTATGAATGGTATAACAGATGATGTGATTTATCATACAGACAATCCCAATGAAAAGGATATCAATGGTAATCCACTTGATGGACAAAAGATGATAGATGTATTAGTAAATCTTGCTAGAAAAATTAAGAAAAAATATCAGGAAGGGATAGAAACAGGTCAATATCCAAAACAGGATGAGATATCAGACCCTAATCTAGTAGATGAAGAAAATGTAGTTACAGCTACTCCAATAGATAGGGTGTATGAACACGGCTTTTTTCCGTTAGCACAAAGTTTTAGATTCAATGTAGGTAAGAATTACGAAATTTTTGATCAATGGTTAGAAATTCTTCCTACTGATCAAATAGTTCCAGTAGAAGTAGAATACGATCCTAAAACTGGAAGACAGAAATAATAGATAATGGAATGATTTGTAGATTCAACCACTAATAGAGATTTTATTTCAAGCCCATAATATTTGACTTTTTGTAAATTAACTTGATAGAAAACGAAATAGAGTTTAACTAAACCTATTGCTCTTATAGATTCTCTACCAGAACTAGTATATATCTACAAAAATAGTGCAGGTTAAGACGGTAAAGATTATCTATACAATTACCGGTGAGTATATTAATCTCAAATATAAGGCAATTCAATTTGTTGGGCAAGAAATTCAAATGTATCCTCTGCAGGTTAAAAGAGTTACTTACTGACGTAAAATTTAGATCAAAACGAATCGGCTTGGTTACAAATCCTTCTAGTAGTACTACTAACTAGTTTCATTGAACGTTATAGACATAGAATATAAAATAACAAATAATTTAATACTTCTTAATAGATTTAGACATACTTAGATTTAGATGACGTAACAATAGTTATTATTGGTCCTTTCAGCTCCAAAAATCTTTCTTTCGCAGTCGTAAATTACTTCTACCATTGCATTTATCGCAGTATTTTTCTATGACAATGACACCGTCGCCGACATCAAAGAAAGCTTCCTGCGTAGCCATAGTACCACAATAGACACAGAATTTTGGCTTATCTTTATTATTCGTAAATGGATTTACTGATTTTAAGATTTTTTGCAAAAACCTAACCTCTTATCATTCGTAAGTAAAGGTAAGCACACTTAGTACCAAATTCAGCTAGGCTTTCACAGAATGTAACTAAGTGAACTCTTTTTGTTTCGTAGTTATGCACTGTGCCTTTATTATTAGGCATGTAGTTTCATCGCACCCATCATTAAAATGATAAACATTCACTTCTCACTATAGTAATAGTGAGCATCATACTTAAACATATGACTTCCCACACATAACAAAACGACTAGGTGACTTATTTAGTGGGTATTGCATGGATTGTATTTATTAATCCTTCTTTGATCTTTTCGTTGTCTCCTAATTCATAAAAATATCCTAGTATCTTTCGCTGCGCTGGAACGTTTTAACGATCCAAGAAGGGTCCAGAGGGATGTGAAACATAATTGACTCAATTTTGAGGCCCTAAATAACGTCAACCAAATCGATCAGCATCGAGATATCCGTCAGTCATTGGTCCGGGTTCGGTGGGATTCAGAACAAATTTGACTCAATTTTGCCACCCAAAGGAAGGGGAATAACTACCCAAAGATAGTTGTAAAAAAGCTTCCTTACCACTATAGTATTAATTACTATGTTATTAAAAATTAATAAATCATATCTACTGTTTCCTCAACGGTAGGCTAAAGTAAAATGTAGCACCTTTACCATCAGCATTGTTCTCAGCCCAAATCTTGCCACCATGAGTGTAATCCAGTTAGATAAAACTAGCAAACCACTGGTTGACTCGATTGGTGTTCTTTATATCTTATATCACATTCCGGGAGGAAATTGTTGGTACAACAAGTTCCTGAGGGAATGTGTTCTAGAGAAGATGGACTCCAGCAACAACTTTATTCGTTCGTTCATTCATTTATCAAAATCAGGATAGCCCCTTTGAAATGCCTATCTCTGAAACAACCATATGCAGAACTTTTGATTTCAGGAAAAAAGACTATCGAACTGAGAAACTGGACCACAAAATTTAGAGGAAAATTCTTGATCCATGCTTCAAAAAAAGTAGATAAGGAAAGATCGGAGTCCTTAGGCATCAACCATCAGAATCTTATAAGAGGAGCATTAATAGGAACTGCAAATTTGTATGACATCAAACAATATATGAGTAAAGCAGAACTTGAGAAAGATAAAAGCAAGAATACCATATGTTCATGGGTTCAGTAGGCCTACCGCGTAGGCCAGTACCCTTCTTGTTTTCTTTCGGAAAAGTAATTATCATAATTCGTTATCAATTCGCTAGTCTCTAGATGCTTGTTACTTGTTATACAAGTGTCACAATATCTTTGAATAGTTGTAGCATTTTCGACCTGGAACAATGCTATCTTAGTGGCCTGTCCGCCGCAAGTAATGCAGCGCCATTTGGTAGGAATATTTGAAACGCTGTCAACAACCGCGAGAGGCTTGACGCCTATCAATTCCTTCTTCATTGTCTCTAGGAATGGGCTGTATTAGATTTATTTCAATCTAGAAAGCACTATCTTTATTTCAACATACTGAGTAAATAGACGCCTTTAGATTGTCGTTACAGATCTTTAAGCTCAAAGAAAGAGATTCAGAGCATGTATTGGCGGCAACTGTCGAATATTAAAATACACAGGATTAGTTAATTAAATAAATTGACTGAAGACAAAAGAAAACGAAAGGTAGAATTGACGAGTTCACATTCTGACAATGAAAATGACGATGGTCCACTTGCTGCATGTTCAACCGAAGGCTCTGCCGTATCTGAGTTATACAAGTTAGATGACGGAATACCTCGAGCATTTCGATACGTACCTAAAGCCGACGTGCAATTAATCTCCGAAGAAATCTATATTCCAGATGTTGGCTAAAAAGTCCGAGACGACCGACCTCTCCTAGCGTGTTTCCAAGATCGAGGCGTTTACTCCGAAGTGATTTTCTTTCCAAACATGACACTGAACTTTCCAAACATGACATCAAGCCGATAGAGGTGTGCAGGATAGGCCAGCATCTCA